>Ga0116171_10001531_pt1 | contig 22805 bp, 20 predicted proteins | sample AD_JPNHW2_MetaG_FD_89798 | JGI IMG/M metagenome (GOLD analysis project Ga0116171, IMG submission 89798) | Active sludge microbial communities of municipal wastewater-treating anaerobic digesters from Japan - AD_JPNHW2_MetaG | ecosystem: Engineered > Bioreactor > Anaerobic > Digestate | place...
ATAGATCAAAAATCATAATTTTGCCAAAAGTATAGATATTATTTGAAATAACTGACTAAAGAACTGTTAATTTGCTTTTGTATTGTATGATGTAAGTTTTTCTTGTTTATCGGGAAATTTTTCATTGTAATTTTGCAACCATAAACTTTGGATTCATGAAAAAATTATTGATCACCTGTTCGCTTTTATTAATTTGTAGCGTTCTTTTTGCACAATCAAAATCTTTACGCGCCGGCAATTGTAATACAAAAAGCAATTACTGCCCGAAGATTGCCCTGTTTCACGAAACCGTTTACAATTTTGCCGGGTTGGGCATCAACTCGGTAAATATCGATTACGTGGTGTATTGCAACCGCAATTACATGGCCAGCCTGCGCGCGGGAGTCAATTATTTTTCCTTTCCGAAAATCTATTCGGTTGGCGCCCCGGTAGAATTCAACTTTATGGTTGGCCGCGGCAACTGGCTTTTTGAGGCCGGGTTGGGTTTGGATTACCTGTATTTTTATAAAAACTACAGCAAGAATGCCGGGCAATTCAGCGACAATATCTCATACCTTGCAGCAACAGGCCGAATCGGCGTGCGTTATGAACGTATCAACGGACTGTTTCTGCGTGCCGGGTACAATCCTCATTTTTCGATCTTAGACACTTACAAAGATATAGAACCTATCAGCGGCGAGCGTTTTTTGCACATGCTGAGTGTCGGGATCGGGTATACGTTTAATAATTGAGGGTTTCATGCAGAATAAGTGCACTGCGAAATACAGAAGGTAATAAATACTTAGTTTGTAAACGCGTGCTAACACAGTTCTTTTTAAACAGTTCAGAAATGCTTATGTTCAGAAAAATAGTATCGGGTTTATAAACTGTATTTGATATTGAAATGCTCTTAATGGAATGGGAAATAGTAAAATAATTAATTTTGAATTATACATAAATGCACTTGTTTCGAACACTCATATAAAGGGATGTCTTGAACAAATCATAAAATGAAAAAATACATAAAATTTATTGTAATAATATTAATTTTTGTGTTTAACAGTAATTTATTATGCGCACAAATTGATACAATTCAGCAATTTGGTTCTGAGGATAAAATAGATTCAATACTAAATGCTAATTATATGGTTAATAGCGAGCCCATTGAACCATATAAGCGTATAGAACTGCAAATTTCACCATTAAAAGAAATAATAACAATAAATGATTCGGCACTTTTTTTAGTAAAGTTTATAAATTATTCTGATTCATTATATACATTTAAAAAACATCCTATGTATATTTTTAGTTACAATAATGAACTCAGAAATGACATGTTTATATTTATAGAAATGAATATTGACTTATTAAGAGAAAAGGACACTGGTTATGTAAACGAATACAGACCATACTGTGGTGAGGGATTTACTGTACCGAAAAAGTTCTGGTATAATGATTCTATTGGTGAGGCTTATATGCGTGAATTCAAAATTACGGATAGTTTAAATAAATTAAAATTCGTTGAACTTCCTCCAAAGGATACAATTCAATACTTTTTGGATTTATTTCCAAATAAAGAAGATTTATGCGAAGGAAAACACAAGGTTCGAATTAGTATTAAAATTCCTTTTAAGGATTCGTTTTTTATAGTACAATCGAATTGGACTGAGTTTATTTTTTATAAAACAAGTAATGGTCTCTTCCACTGTGATTAAACTATTCCTGTTGGGCTAAGGTTTCACCCTAGTTGAAAATAAGTATGGGTAATATATGGTTACAAGCAGCACTCGGATTGCAAATCCGAGCGAGCAGAGTATACGTTTAATAATTGAGGGTACTTACAGAAAGAATAATAAATAAAATTTATCTTATCAGGGGTCAAAGAGTGATGCTTGATATGGATTTAGCTGAAATTTATGGAGTAGAAACCAAGCAGCTTAAAAGAGCCGTAAGAAGAAACATAAAGAACTTTCCACCTGATTTTATGTTTGAGTTAAACAAAGAAGAGCTTCAAAATTGGAGGAGCCAATTTGGCACCCCCAATCGTGAAAAAATGGGCTTACGTGTTCCGCCTTTTGCTTTTACAGATTATGGAGTATTGATGTTTTCAAGTGTGCTGAATAGTGAGAGAGCAACCCAAACCAACAGGGACAAGGTATTATGATTCGGATTTGAGTATGTGGTTGAGGGGCTGTCCTCCCTTTATGTATCGTGTTTAAAAATACATATCTTTGTAAAAAACATTGTGTTGAATGAAGAACGAAATAATCATTTACCAGAATGAAGACGCTTCAACTAAGATTGAAGTCAGACTTGAAGAAGAAACAGTTTGGCTGACTCAGGCTCAAATGGTAGAGCTTTTTCAATCTACCAAGCAAAACATTAGTCTGCATATTAATAATATTTATAAAGAAGGAGAACTCTTTTATGAATCAACTGTCAAGGAATACTTGACTGTTCAAAAAGAAGGAAACAGGCATGTAAAACGCCTAATAAATTACTACAATCTTGATGTAATAATATCTGTTGGTTACAGAGTGAAGTCTCAACGAGGCACACAATTCCGCCAGTGGGCAAACAATGTTTTAAAAGATTACTTGCTAAAAGGATATGCAATAAATCAGCGTGTTGATAGAATTGAAAACGATATGCATTCAATGAAAAAAACGCTCGGAGAAATACAGCTGAAACTAAACACTTCGTTACCTGCCGAACAGGGCATTTTTTACGAAGGACAAGTGTTTGATGCTTATGTTCTGGTTTCTGAAATTATTAAATCTGCAAAAAAATCAATCATACTTATTGATAATTACATTGACGAAAGCGTTTTGATTTTGCTTTCGAAACGTAACAAAGATGTAAGCGCAACCATATACACCAAATCTATTCCGAAGCAGCTCGAACTCGACCTAAAAAAGCACAACCAACAGTACTCCAAAATCGAAATAAAAGCATTTGCAAAATCACACGACAGATTTTTGATTATTGACAACGAAACAGTTTATCATATTGGAGCATCAATCAAGGATTTGGGTAAGAATTGGGTTGCGTTTGCAAAAATGGATTTAAAAAGTTTTGACTTGTTAAGTAAACTTGAAATGTAGATGCTGAATTATGCCAGCAATATAACTTTCTTTGTCTACGATGCTGTTGGTCATAAGAGTATTATCAACGACTTCAACTCCCGCTACAATTTCTCCGCAAAAGAAAAACCTGCCCGAATGAACATTCGTTCAGGCGGACATTGTGTGACACAACACTCCTACTTTACCGAAAGGTACTATGATTCGGATTTGAGTATTTGGCTAAATGTTGACCCAATGATTGATGCAAAAAGTAGTGTATAGTGAAAAATGACAATTCAATAATAACTCAGTGCATTATTTTAAAAATCATCTCCTTCATCAGCTCACCGCCGCCTGTGGACGTGTTGTCGTTATTTACACCTTTGGCACGCAGGTCGTATTCGCGCAGGTAGCTAAAAACCCTGCGCAGTTTGGCAGGCGGATAATTGCGGGCTGAAACAGCATAATCATCAATAAACATGCGGTTAATTGATAATATTGACGCTACATTATTGGAGGTCTTGTCGGCAAGGTTGTGATACAAAAAAACCTTGTTGAAGTAAGTGTACAATATTGGGATCACCTTTACTATGGGGTTTTCCTTTTCGTTCTCGGCAAAATATTTTATGATCTGGTTGGCCTTAAACACGTTTTTTGTTCCCAGCGCTTTTTGTAATTCAAAAATATTATAATCTTTGCTGATGCCGATGTTTATCTCCACCTGTTCGGGCGAAATCTCAGAACCTTTCGGACAACTGATTATTATTTTGCTTATTTCGTTTACCACCTTTGTTAGGTCGGTGCCCAGCGAATCTGCCATCATCATAGCGGCTTTCTGCTGTATAGAAAACCCCCGCTGCTTTACATAAGCTGTTATCCAAGCGGGCAGCTGGTTGTCGTAAATCTTTGCTGACTCGAACAGTACCGCTTTTTTATCGAGCAGTTTGGCAAACGTTTTCCTTTTATCTACTTTGCCGTATTTGTAACAGATCACCAGTATGGTGGTGGAGACAGGGTTTTCAATATATTTTTCGAGGGTGTCGATGTTTTTTATATCCTGCGCTTCTTTAATAATGATCACCTGATAGTTCGACATCATGGGAAAGCGCTTACAGGCGTCGATGATGCCCTGCACATCGCTGTCCCGGCCGTAAAGCACCGTCTGGTTAAATTCTTTTTCTTCGTGCTGCAGCAGGTTTTCTTCAATATAGTCGCTGATAAGGTCAATATAATAAGGCTCTTCGCCCGAAAGAAAATATACGGGATGATATATTTTCCGCTTTAACTCCTGAATGACCTCTTCGTAGCTTTTCATGCAGGATTATTTGTAGTCGAAATAAAGGTGCTTTACGGTAAGCCCGTTGTTGATAAGCTGGTTGAGCGACTCCACGCCTATTTTCAGGTGGTTTTCGGCAAACAGCTGGGTTACCTGCTTATCGCTTTTCTGCGTTTTCACGCCGGAGGAGATCATCGGCTGATCGGAAACGAGCAGCAGCGCACCCATCGGCACATGATTGGCAAAGCCCACGGAAAATAAGGTTGCTGTTTCCATATCGATAGCCATGGCGCGTATTTTACGGAGATACTTTTTAAATTCATTGTCGTGTTCCCACACGCGGCGGTTTGTAGTATAAACCGTTCCGGTCCAGTAATCGAAACCCAGATCGCGTACCGTGGTGGAAACCGCTTTCTGCAGGTTAAAAGCCGGCAGTGCGGGCACTTCGGGCGGAAAATAATCGTTGGATGTTCCTTCACCCCTGATCGCTGCGATCGGAAGAATAAGATCGCCGAGTTTGTTCTTGAGTTTCAGCCCGCCGCATTTGCCTAAAAACAAGGCTGCTTTAGGTTTCACGGCGCTAAGCAAATCCATAATGGTGGCGGCGTTAGCGCTTCCCATGCCAAAGTTCACCAGCGTAATATTGTTGGCTGTAGCGCTGGGCATGGCTTTATTTTCACCCTTAATCTGCGTTTTGTAATTTTTCGCAAAAAGTTCAAGGTAATTATTAAAATTGGTAAGCAATATATATTCCCCGAAATCGGCCAGTTCTGTTCCGGTATAGCGGGGCAGCCAGTCTTCAACTATTTCGTGTTTTGTCTTCATTGTATTTTAAATATATGTAACTTTAAAGCAAAAATACGAAATAATATTATGCACGCACTTAAGCTTCCGGAATATGAATTCAAGATAACGGAAACAAGCCCGCCGAAGATCTTTGATCCTATCCGGAAAAAATATGTAACACTTACGCCTGAAGAATGGGTGAGGCAAAATTTTCTGATGTTCCTGGTCAAAGAAAAAAATTACCCTGCTCAGCTGATATTGCCTGAACAAAGCCTGACAGTTCTGAAACTCCGGAAGCGATGTGATGCCGTGGTCTACGATAAAAAAGGCTGTCCCCTGATGATCATCGAATTCAAATCGCCCGACGTGCCTATTAACCAAAAAGTATTTGACCAAATAGCACGCTATAATATGGCTTTGAATGTAAATTACCTCATCGTTTCGAATGGCTGGGAACATTTTTCATGTTTTATCGATATAACAAATAAAACATACCGGTTTCTGGAGCAAATTCCTGACTATTCAGAATTATAAATTTGTTTCAACCAAAATATTACATTAATTTTATGCTATTCAATTTATAATTTATGCAAAGAGTTGTGACGAAAACAGTTCTGTCTGTTCTTTTTCTATTGATAACTACAAGCTCGTTCGGTCAGAACGATTATCATTTCATGCTGCCGAAAGGCGCTACTGAAAATGATCTCATAAAGAAGACCATTATTATTAAAGTGAAGCATGACTATGCTGCTTTATGTAAAAATAATCAGATTGACCTGCCTCCGTTAAATTCTATTTTTGATCAACTTGGCATTGTAAAGCTTTATAAAAAATTCCCCAACATAAAAGCACCTGAAACCGGTTTTAACAAATTCGGACAAAAACTTGCCAATCTTTCCCTTATTTATGAAATTGAATACAATTCAGCAACGACAATTGTTTCGGCTATAAACAGTATTTATGCCAGCGGCGTTGTTGACTATGCCCAGCCGCACTATATCTCTTACCCGCTGGATTATGTTCCCAACGACCCGCTTATAACGAACCAGTATCATCTGGACAGAATAAAATCTTTTCAGGCCTGGGATATTACAAAAGGAGATACGAACGTTGTTATCGCCATCAGCGACTGGGGTACTGATATCTCCCATCCCGATCTTCTTGACAATATTAAATATAACCGTCTTGACCCGATCGACGGTATTGATAACGACAACGACGGCTACCTTGACAATTACCGGGGCTGGGACTTAGGCGAAAACGACAACAACCCTACAGGATACATTAACCATGGCACTTTCACGGCTGGCCTGGCTGCTGCAACTCCCGATAACAACATTGGCGTTTCCGGAAGCGGTTTTCACTGCAAAATTTTACCAATAAAAGTTTGCAACGCCAGCAACCAGGGTACTATGACCTACGAGAGTATTGTCTATGCCGTTGAACATGGATGCAGCATCGTTAATTGTTCGTGGGGCAATACGTTCAATACCGGGCCGTATGGCCAGGATGTGATTGATTATGCATCTATAAACAAAGAAGCTCTCGTTGTGGCTGCATGTGGCAACGACAACAGCATCGTTGCATTTTATCCGGCCTCATATAATTATGTTCTTAGTGTCGCATCGAGCGATATCAACGACAATAAATCCAGTTCATCCAGCTACGGATATTTTGTTGATATTTCCACCCCGGGAGATAATGTATGGTCGACCGACGTTGGCGGCACATACAATGCATACAGCGGAACATCGCATGCCTCGCCGATTACCGCAGGATGCGCCGCACTGTTAAAAAGCAAATATCCGTCGCTTACGGGATTACAAATTGCCGAAAAACTTAAGGTTTCGTCAGATATAATCGACACTATTTCTTCGAACCTGCCTTATAAAGACCTTCTGGGCGCCGGCAGGCTTAATGTTTTCAGCGCGTTGAACGATTCGACACATCCTTCAATTAAAATGTATTCCATCTCAACAGTTAACGCTTTGATGCTTCATGAACTTAGTCCCGGGGATACTATTACTGTACGAGGCGATTTTGTGAACTACCTCGCGGCTTCAGGGTCAAATCTAAAAGCAACCATATCCTGCGCTTCACCCTATGTTACTGTTGTAGATTCGGTTTTTAATGCGGGCATTATTCCTACTTTTGGCACCACTAACAACAACGCGTCTCCTTTCAGGATTAAAATAAAACCAACGATTCCCGACAATGAAGAACTTGTTTTCAAGATCACGTATAATGACGATAATTACCGCGCGGTGCAGTATTTTACAGAATATGCGAATACCAATTATATAACTATTGATACAAATAAAATTGCGACAACATTAACAAGTAACGGTCAGCTTGGTTTTATCAGGGGTAACAGCCTTCAGGGTCTGGGGTTTCGATATAATAACGGAGAAACCATGATGTATTCGGGCGGGTTCATTGTGGCCAGGTCGGCCTCACAGGTTTCGGATGTCATTTACAATGATGCGGGCTGGTTTGATAATGATTTTAAAGTTAGTTCCGCTATTGAAAAAATAATACCGTCTGTAATCTCTGATTTTGATGTTGTCGGAAGGTTCAATGATTCTCTTGCAGGAGTATCTAAGATAAATGTCGGCATCATTCAACGCGCTTATGCCTGGCGGGATTCTCCCAATGATAAATTTATAATTTTGGAATACAACATCATAAATAATAATTCAAATCTTATTTCCGGGATCTATGCCGGCCTGTATGTTGACTGGGATATAAAGAATTCACTATCAAACCGCATTGAATATGATGCAACATCAAAAATGGGCTATTGTTTTTCTCCTGAAGGAAGCGACTATGCAGGAATTGCCATGATATCGGAAGGCGACCTCTATCACTATGCTTTTGATAACGATGGCGCCAACGGCAGTATAAAAATTGCTGATGGTTTTACCACCAGCGAGAAGTATGTTGCCATAAAGACCAACAGGGCCGAAGCCGGCTTATCGGGTTCCGGTAATGATGTCTCAGAAATGATGAGCTCAGGGCCTTTTACAATAGCAGCAGGCGATTCTGTAAAAATCATTTTTGCACTTATAGCCGGAGATCATCTGGGCGATCTGCAAAACAGCGCTGCTGAAGCAAAACAGGTCTATTACCAGACAGGTATTCATCCGGCTGATAAAACGGATGCCGGAATTTCATTATTTCAAAACCAGCCGAATCCTTTTAAGGAAGAAACTAAGATTTCATTTTATTTAGATAAAAAATCAACGATTGAATTATCTTATTGCAACCTTTCAGGCGTGTCGTCGGAAATTATCTTTAAAGGCGCTCTTGACAAGGGATTGCATTCATTTATACTGAATAAAAATCTTGGGGCCGGGATATATGTCTATTCTTTGTCTGGCGAAGATTTTTGCCTGAAGAAGAAACTATGCGTAATAAGATAATTATGTAATTCGACTTGATGTATTATTTTTTTTATTTGGGGGAATGAATTATTTTAACCAAATTTGTTCCTCTCTTAATTAGTTTACTTATGCATAATAATCATAAAAATATGTTACGACTGGGATTTTTCTTTGCTATGATTTTGCCTTTTTTCTGTATTGCACAAAATAAGACAGAATTAAATCAGATTGCACAAAAACACTTCAACACCGAACAAATTGAAGCATTAACAGTGCCCGAAATCAATGCAATAAATTATTTGTTCACTTCTTCATACGTAGTTGATACATCAACCATGGCCTATAAAAAATGGATAAAAGATAACGGAGCCATCGATATAGTTTTGATTCGTCCGCAAAGAAAGAAATCTGTAAGAACCTTTTATAGAAATGAAAAATATCCCGGTTTTGTAATAGAATTTTTTTCCAAAGATGAAGTTGAGGCACAAGTCAATAAAATAACAAATACTCCAGAAATTCAAAAATAATGAAAAGGTTTTTTTTTCTTTTTGTCATATCAGCATCGTTGGTTTTTCGCGCACAAGCTCAAATACCCTCCTACCAGATGAGCGACCAAACGGTAACCGGAATTTGTACCGGAATTTTCACAGATTCGGATGCCGGAACCGACTTATTAATAAACCCTAATACTTATGGAAACAACGAAAGCTTTATCATGACTTTTTGTTCCGGTTCGAGCGACCCAATGACATTCATTTTTTCATCGCTTGATATTGGTAGCGGCGACCATCTGGTTGTATTTGACGGACCGAATACTTCATCACCCATGTTATATGATTTGTCAGATACCAATCCCGGATCGCTGACTATTATTTCTACGGGAACATGTTTAACGTTTTGGTTCACAAGTGACGGAAGCGGAAGCTTGTTCGCTCCCAACGGAAATTGGGCGGCCTATTTCGAATGCGGATTGGTGAACCCACCTGAAGTTGCTTCAGATGATTGCGGAAATGCACCAACAATTTGCAATCTGGATGGTTATTTTGGTAATACCAGCAGCAGTTATACGCCTGATGAACCCGGTAATATGTGCCAATCGTGTGGTTTATTTGCTGGATCGCTTGAAAACAATTCATGGTTACAATTTGTTGCAAACAATAGCACTGTTGTGTTTACAGTGACATTATTGTCCTGCAGCGATAATATTGGAATTCAGTTCGGTGTTTATTCAGGATCCAATTGTAACAACTTTGCTCTAATGACTCCCGTTTCATGGACAGATGTAGATGCTCCAATCACACCCGGATCTGTCTCCACAATTACAGCCACCGGCCTGGTTCCCGGGCAGGTATATTATATTATGATTGACGGGAATGCAGGAGATGACTGCCAGTATATTATTAATGGTCTTTCGGGAATACAATTAGGGGCATCAATAACCCCCGATCAAACTATATGTCCGGGGGAAAACGCAACAATTCAGTTATCAGCTGATGGCAGTATTCCAATCACTTGGACTTCAAACCCTGCAGACCCCGGGTTAAATGGGCAACAAAACAATCATACTATTACGGTTAGCCCGGCTTCCACTACATCGTATTCTGTGTATGTTCAATCTACTGCCGGTTTTTGTAGTGTAGACACCACACTGGTATCAACCGTTACCGTTTTGCCCGCAAACGATCCGTTTTGTTCCGGAGGTATCGGCTGCTCTATTAATAAAACAGATGCAAGCATGTGCCCGCTTGCTCCTTCATTTACGTGCGACGGGACAGCGACCGTTATTGTTAACGGGGCAGTGGGCCCATTTAATTATTTATGGAATGATGGGAATACCAGCGATTTTAGGAATGATCTATGTGCAGGAACCTATTCCGTAACAGTTTCCGATCCGAGTGGCCAATATCCTCCTACTAGCTGCTCTGTTACAATACTTGGTCCACCTTTGCCGGTGTTATCAGCAACAGCGTCACCATCAATAATTATCAATGGAGAATCGTCTGTTATTTGCGCTTCCGGCGGCGTTTCCTATACATGGTCATCTATGCCCGCAGATAATTCTTTAACCGGTCAAAATACGCTGATTTGCCCGGTTGTTTATCCGTCTACAACCACCACATACATAGTTGTTGGCGTTGATGCCGGCGGTTGTCAAAATACCGCAAGTGTAACTGTTACGGTAAGTGCGGTTCATCCTATTGTTGATTTTGAGGCTTTTCCACTGTCCGGGTGTGAGCCTCTCACGGTTCAATTCACCGATTTGTCTTCAAAAGTGGAACCGGATGCAACCTATTATTGGGATTTTGGAAACGGAACTTTTTCCTATGAACAAAACCCTGTGGCATACTATATAAGTTCTGGCAGCTATGATGTGACGCTAACTGTAACAAATCCCATAAACTGTGCTACAACCCTGGTAAAGCCACTGTATATTACAGTTTATCCGAAGCCTATTGCAATTTTCTCTACATCTCCAGAGAATTTAACAAGCATTCTTGATCCCAACTTCAGCTTCTTCGATTATTCACTTGGCAACCCCAATCAATGGTACTGGTCGTTTGGTGATGGTGAAAATGACACTTTACAAAACACCTACCATTGTTATTCTTACGACGACATTTATTTTCATTTTCCACTGATGGAAGATACCGGTAAATATTTGGTAACTCTCGTAGTTACAACAAACCATGGGTGTTCAGATACTGCTTCGAAGTATATTTATATTGAACCCGATTATGCTTTATATGTCGCCAACGCTTTTACACCCAATAATGACCCAAAAAACCAAAACTTCTGTCCAACGGGATATGGAATACTTGATGAAGGTTTCGAAATGTATATTTACAACCGATGGGGGCAAAAGGTTTTTGAGACAAATAAATGGGGCGACTGCTGGGATGGTAACTATAACAGCAAACCTGCTGCTACCGGAACATATGTATATGTTATTAACTTTGTAGATTCAAAAAAACACAGACACCTTACTAAGGGAACAGTGACTCTTTTCAAATAAAAGCCCCTCAAATTCAAATGCAGCAGAATAAAAAAAATACTTTTTTAATATCTTTGACAAAATATTGCCTTATAAAATAAATTCTTTTTAAATGAAACATGATATCCTGAAATTTTATCAAAACAAGGTTTTGGTTTGTTCTTTAATTATTTTGTTTTCTTCGGTTTTATCTGCAACTGCTCAGGTTCCTGCTGAAATAAATCCAATTGCAAAGACTCACCTTAGTCAGGAGCAAATACTTTCCATGTCCGCTTTTGATATTAATTTAATTAATTTCTTCTTTACGTCATCTTTTATTGTGGATAAGACTACTCCCGGTTATGCAAAATGGTTGAATGACCATGATGGTGTTTTTGATGTTTCCTTACTAAGTAAATTTAGAAAACAATCCGAAAGATCATTTTACAGAAACGAGAATTATACAGGGTTTGTTGTGGAGTTATTTTCTTGGGATGAAATACAGGCTGAAAGTAAAAAATTATCCAATTAACCAGAAATTTTAAAAAATGAAAAAATATATTTTTCTGTTTGCTACCTTTTTTCTAATTGAAATCAACCTATTTGCTCAAATACCCACCTACCAGATGAGCGACCAAACTGTTACCGGTATCTGTACTGGAATTTTCACAGATTCGGATGCCGGAACCGGATTATTCGACCCTAATTCTTATGGCAACAATGAAAGTTTTATAATTACTTTTTGTTCCGGTTCAAGCGAACCAATGACATTCATTTTTTCATCGCTTGATATAGGTAGCGGCGACCACCTGGTCGTATTTGACGGACCTAATACTTCATCACCAATATTATATGATTTATCAAATACCAATCCCGGGTCGCTGACTATTATTTCTACGGGAACATGCTTAACGTTTTGGTTTACAAGCGATGGAAGCGGAAGCTTGCTCACTCCCAATGGAAATTGGGCGGCATATTTCGAATGCGGGTTAATAAACCCACCAGAGGTGGCTGCAGACGATTGTGTAAATGCACCAACAATTTGCAATCTGGATGGTTATTTTGGTAATACCAGCAGCAGTTATACACCTGATGAACCGGGAAATATGTGCCAATCTTGCGGATTATTCGGCGGAAGTCTTGAAAACAATTCCTGGCTGAATTTTATACCAAATAATGATACGGTTATTTTTACTATTACCTTATTAACTTGCAGCGATGATATAGGAATACAATTCGGGGTTTACTCAGGTACAAATTGTAATAATTTTGTACTGATGACACCCGCGACCTGGACATCATCCAGTGCACCAATCACACCCGGTTCTGTATCAACAATTGTTGCCACAAACCTGATACCGGGACAAGTGTATTACATTATGATAGATGGCAATGCCGGAGATGATTGCCAGTATATTATCAATGCCCAATCGGGTATTCAAATGGGAGCAACTATTAGCCCTGATCAGTCAATATGTCCTGGGGAATCTGCAACAGTAGAAATTGCAACAAGCTCTTCTATTCCTGTCACATGGACTTCAAATCCTATCGATCCTGATCTCGTCGGGCAAGAACACAATACTAGTATAACTGTTTCGCCAACAGCTACTACAATTTATGCCGTTTACGTTCAGGATTCTGCCGGTTTTTGTACTATAGATTCAACTTTATATACAACTGTTACTGTATTGCCTTTCAATGATCCTGCCTGCTTAACCGGGCTAAATTGCACAATTGTAAAAACGGATGCGACTACCTGTCCGGTTCCGCCTAATAATACGTGCGATGGAACGGCAACAGTGAATGTTGTTGGGGGTACCGGCTCGTATGTTTATAGCTGGAACGATGGAAACACAAGCAGTACCCGTAATAATCTTTGCGCAGGAAGTTATTCTGTTACTGTCTCCGATCCGGGGTCATCATTATCACCAACTAGTTGTTCCGTAACTATTCTTGGTCCGGAAGCGCCCACATATACTTATACAACATCAAATTCCTGCCAGAATATTGGTAATGGTGCTATTGACCTTACGATAACAAGCGGGGTTCCGCCATACAGTTTTCATTGGAGTAACAATGCTTCAACAGAAGATTTGACAAATGTCGCTTCGGGCTCTTATTCTGTTACCATTACGGACCATGGAAGTTGTTTGTCGTATGCAACTATTTCTGTTGGAACCCTGCCAAGCCCCCCGGTAAACTTCACCGCTACCGGAACAGGCTGTTCTCCTGTTACTGCTTATTTTCATGATATAACCGCCGACAGTATTGTTGACTGGCACTGGGTTTTAAGTGATGGAACCATCGTCAATGACAGCAGCGAGTTTTCACATATTTTCACAGCAACAACTCAGGTAGAAACATATGCTGCAACACTTACAGTCACGAATGGAGAAGGATGTACTGCTGAAATGATTATAAATAATGCCGTAACCGTTTACCCTGTTCCCGTTGCTACTATTACAGCCGATCCGATAATAGCTTATATAAATGAACCGATTACGTTTACAGGTTCAGGCGGATATGCTATAAATACATGGGGGTGGAATTTTGATTATCCCAACAGTGGATATGAACCTTACACGACAAATCCAACCGACCATTCTTACCCGTCAGAAGGGGTTTATACTGTTCATCTAATCGTCACAAACAGCGGAGGTTGTAATGATACGACCTCTATACAAGTTGAAGTCATTGATATTTATATTCCAAATATTTTTACCCCCAACAGCGATGGTTTTAATGATTTTTTTGAAATTAAAAATATAGAAAAGCTGAAAAACACCAATGTTACTATTTATAACCGATGGGGAAAAAAGATTCTCGATGCAGATGATTACAAAAATGACTGGGATGGAAAAAATCATGCCGACGGGACGTACTATTATATCATAAATCTAGGCGGAGAAAGCTCTTTCCATGGTACGGTGACCATCGTTAGATAAGTAGTTTTTCAATCACATAAAAAATAAATCCGCTTCTTATGCGTTTTAAAATAATAAACCTTAAATGAAATTAAAGCGTATTAAAATATTTTTATTGTTGCTGTTTGTGGCTGTTATATGTGTTTCTTGTAGCACCGGCAGCCGTTGTATGAAATACCACAACGATGATGTGAAGCGGGGGTTAGCGCATTAAATTGTTAAAAAGAGGCTGTCTCAAAAGTGCTTTGTGCGCCTTTGTGCAAACCTTTGTGCATCTTTGTGGTAAATATAAGTAATTGAAACACAAAGTACCACCAAGTACACACTAAGGTTCACTAAGGCTAAATACACACAAATTACAACTTTTGAGACAGCCTTTTCTGTTTTTAAGCTATCTGTTTTTTCGGTGCATTTTTAAGTGTTTCCACCAGAAATGCCCAGAATTTTTCAACGGAAGGAATATTTACCTTTTCATCCGGAGAGTGAGGATATTTGATGGTCGGGCCAAACGAAATCATGTCCCAGTTTTTATAAACACCACCAAGCAGACCACATTCAAGCCCGGCATGTATTGCTGCTATGTTTGGTTTGTTACCGAATTGCTTTTCGTAGGTAACCATCATTTCTTTCAATATAGCCGAGTCCATATTGGGTTTCCATCCGGGATATTTTCCATCAAAAACATATTCTGCTCCTGCAAGTGAATAAACAGCAGCAAACATATTTTCCAGGTCGTCTTTTGCCGTGTCAACAGAGCTGCGAAGTAAGCACTGGATACTTATTATATTATCCTTTGATTTGACAATAGCCAGGTTGGTTGATGTTTCCACCAGGCCCTTCATATCCTGACTTACACGAATGACACCATTAGGAGTGGCATATATTGCATTGAGAAGATTTGAGGTGGTTTTATCATCGATCCACACAGCCGGCATATCAGTTGGTTCAGCAATAACAGCAATATCCGTTTCAACATTTTTATATTCGTTGATCAAGGTTGCTGTAAATTCTTTAATAAACAGTTTGAATTTGTCCACGTTAGCCTTGGGCAGTGTAACCACGGCAAAAGATTCGCGCGGAATGGCATTGCGGAGGCTTCCTCCGTCGATAGCTGATAAACGCAAACCTAAATTTTTATAGGCGTACCATAAAATACGGTTCAACAGTTTATTTGAGTTTGCCCTTTCCAGGTGAATGTCAACACCAGAGTGACCTCCTTTTAATCCCTTCACGCTGATTTTCATCGCCTGAACATCACCACTAACTGCTTCGTTTGTAAAGTGAAATTTCATGTTTGCATTGGTTCCGCCGGCACAGCCTACACAAAAATCTCCTTCTTCTTCTGTATCCAGATTTAATAGTATATCACCCTTAAATAGTCCGGGTTTCAGACCAAAAGCGCCGGTCATTCCCGTTTCTTCATCAACGGTAAGCAACATTTCAAGAGGGCCGTGAACCAAACCCGTGGCTTCCATTACGGCCATGGCAGAAGCCATTCCGATGCCGTTATCAGCGCCAAGTGTGGTTCCGGTAGCGTGTACCCAATCTTCCACAATTCGGGGACGGATCGGGTCTTTTTCAAAATCATGAGGAGTATCTGAATTTTTTTGGGGGACCATATCAAGATGTGCCTGCAAAATAATACCCTTGCGATCTTCCATACCCGGAGTGGCCGGCTTGCTGACAATTACATTTCCCACTTCATCAACAACATAAGCCAGGTTGTGTGATTTTGCCCAGTTTACAACATGTTCCCTGATCTTTTCTTCGTGTTTTGATGGATGAGGAATACCGCAGATATCCTCGAAATTTTTCCATAATGCGGTAGGTTTCAGATTGTTTAAAACATTTGCCATTTTTTATTTTTTTAAGTTAATTTTACTGTAAACAAGAACAACAAATATAATAATTATTAAAGAACTTTTCTTGTTTGGCGGTTTTTTTAATAAAAAATCATGATGCATACAACCTTTTTAATATATTTATTGTCTAAAACAATCGTAGATGAGCCTTGACAAAAATATCATAGAGGGCTGCATAGCAGGAAACAGGAAGGCTCAGAGATACCTCTTTGATAAATTTAAGTCGTCTATGTTTGGCGTTTGTTTGAGGTATTGCAAAAGCAAGGATGAAGCGGAAGATGTTTTGATGGAGGCGTTCATGACGGTTTTATCCCAGATCCATACTTTCAGGGGTGAAGGCTCAATAGAACAATGGATACGGAGGATAATGGTCAACACAGCTATTAACAACTACAGAAAAAATCTGAAACATTATTTTCTGGCTGACATTGAAAACATTGACGAAACAGACATTAATGAAGATAATCAATTTGAGATTTCCGATAATCATTCTGTGGAAGACATTATGAAAGCAATGCAGCAAATGCCCGATGGTTATAAAGTAGTTTTGAACTTATACATAGTGGAAGGTTATAAACATAAGGAAATTGCAGAAATACTAAATATTTCAATCGGCACATCAAAATCACAACTGTCGAAAGCAAGAAAAATGATACAGGAAAAACTTTTAAAGCAATAACAGAATACTAACATGAATGATTTTTTAAATAACGGCCCCGGCAAATTTGATGATTATCTGAAGAACATGTTTGATAGTTATCAGCCTGATGTTTCGCCCCAGGTATGGGACAAGATGAAATTCAAGCTGATAAAAACTGATGTGTCTGATTTTGTTTCTTTAAAAAAGTTGAACCGCTCATTCAATACACATTCAACCTATAGAGCAGCAAAAATAAAGATATGGGTAAGTTATGCCGCTGCTGCATGCCTGACAGTAGCTGTTGTTTTCGGATCTAATTATATTTATAAGAGAATCACCACCACTCCTTTTGAGAAAATACCTGCTTCAGGTAAAACAATAATTGCTCCTGCAAAAACCGAACTGAATGTTTTTAATAAAACAACCGATGATATCGCTCCGGAAATAGCAAATACTCCGTCAAACAACATCGTTCCCGCAATAAAACATGAAGGAATGAAACCGGTTGTCAGCAACACAAATCAGGTTAATCAGCCCGTTACAAATAATAATACGGTAAATAATAATTCACAGCCCCAAAATAATCAGCCTGAAAAGACAGACACCCGGACATCATTGCTTAACTATATTGATCGTGTGAATTCAAAAGACAAACCTGCCAATACAGAATCCACTATTCAGGAAACTCCCGAAAATATTGATATCAATATTGAGGAACGCGATGATGTTGTGAACGAGGAAACAGAATCATACGCTTATAACCTTGAAATTCCCAACGTAATTACTCCGAACGGTGACGGATATAACGATTATTTTGTCATTAAGAACCTTGATAAATATTCAGGTAATTCGCTGACAGTTGCCAATCGTAACGGCAAAGTTGTTTTTGAAGTTATCAATTATCAAAACAACTGGGATGCGCGGACTATTGAAACCGGGACGTATTACTATGTTCTCACATATAAAGATAACAGGCAAAACAAAGGCGTGATCAAGGGAACCATTTCGGTTATCCGCTGATTTTTTCAGATTCATTTTCAATTTCAGCAAAAGTAATATACCTCGACTCGTAGAGTGTTGTGAGAAATTTTGTCACCCTTTCTTCAACGGGCATGATTTTTTCACCAAAGGTTTCATAAACTTTTGTGCAGATATTGGCTACGTTTGTATGACTGTCGATCTGAAGCCAAACTGCGGATCCAAGTTCTTCCAATGCTAATCTGAAATAACGTTTTCGCGGGCCTAACATAAAGTCATTAAATTTCTTGTTTTTGAATTTTGGAATTATCAAAGTAACCATTCCTGCTTCATTGGTTTCATAGTCACAATTACGGATCGGGGTTGCATCCATATAATTAAGTTTTTTGAGGATGCGTCTTCTTTGAAAAAAATTTAAGGCCACAATATAGATTTTGTATGATTAAATTCTGCTTTTTGCTTTTGCTTTCTTATAGGCTTCTCTGCCTGCTGCTATTAGTTCCTGTGCCCGGTAAAACTCAAATGTGGATGCGGCATCGCGGGAAACCTCGACATCAATTTCCGGTTGTTTTGTTATCACGGTAAGCTGAGAAATCTTATCCTGCATTATATCGATTGATTTGTCCATTACCGTATAATAGCCGGGCAGACCTTTTGTTGTCTTCTTTTCATCGTTGAATAAATTTGTCTTTCTTTTTGCGAAATCAAATATTTTCCGTTTAAAGGTCGTCTCTTTTGATTTTCCTAAAAGCATATCAAACCGGGGCTTTTCATAAGGTATCCTGGAGTTCACGTCGACCACCACAAGAATATCTCCTTCAGTTCTTTTTACACAATTAACAGGAATTGGATTTACGACGCCGCCATCAACAAGGACCATATCTTTATATAACAAAGGAGTAATGATGGTAGGAATCGCAACCGAAGCGCGTATGGCCAGGATCAGGTTTCCTTTATCAAAAACTACTTCTTCGCGTTTTACAATATCAGTTGCTACCACAGCCAACGGTATTTTTAATTCTTCAAAAGTTTTACATCCGATAAATGATTCAAATTTCTTAAAAATACGCTCTCCTTTAATAAATCCGGCCCCTGTAAGGGTTAGATCGATCAAATCATATATATCAACCTCATCAAGCTGACAAACCCACTCTGTAAAAGTCTTCAGGTTTCCCGAGGCATAAACCCCGCCAATTAAAGAGCCGATCGAAGATCCGGAAATGGAACTTATTTCATATCCGTCATTCAACAGTTCCTCGATTACGCCAATATGGGCAAGACCCCGGCATCCACCGCTCGAAAGAACCAATGCGACCTTTTTATTCATATTGTAAAGATAAAAAAAATGGGATTCTGTATAACAAAATCCCATTTGATTTTTTTAGAAGTTTCCGCTTGGTGGAGGTGGTTCATCGGCCGCACCCTTGTTGCGTATCGGTAACCAAACCAATACTACGCCAATAATAACAAGAACGATGATGCTAACACCAAAAGAAGGATTATCGAATATTGAGAATGTGGGAACATTGAGGAAATAAAGCAACGCAAACACAAGTCCCATAAGAGCTTCTCCGGCAATAAACCCTGAGGCCAGCAGCACACCGGTGTTTTCGGCCCGTACCGCCTGTCCGAGAGAGAAGTTTTTACGTTTCTGGATCATTTCAACAATTCCTTTTACGATACCGCCAAGGAAAATTGCAAAGGTAGTTTCCAGTGGAAGATACATACCAACGCTAACAAGCATCGGGCTTTTTACCTGCATGAGAATAAAGGCAAGGCCCATCAGCATACCCACGATGATCAGTGGCCAGGCCATTTGTCCGCCAACAATACCTTTTGAAAGCATCGCCATCAGGCTGGCCTGAGGTGCAGAAAGATTTTTGCTTCCAAAACCGCCTTCATATCCCTGAATATGTCCCTGCGCAATATCGCCTTCGTTCAGAATGACCAGTACGCCAAACATCACAACACCGGCAAGAATAACTCCAATAATATCGCCGATCTGCATCCGCCATGGTGTACCACCGAGAATATGTCCGGCTTTCAGGTCCTGAAGCATTTCGCCCGCAACAGCAGCCGAAACACAAACAATAGCTGCAACGCCCAGCACGGTGGCCACACCTTCTTCCCCTTTTACACCAAGTGCAAAAAGTATCAGAGCGGTGACAACTAAAGCCGTTAACGTCAAACCGCTGATTGGATTATTACTTGAACCCATAATGCCAACGAGATACCCGGATACGGCTGCAAAAAGGAATGCGAGAATGATCATCAGGGTTGCCGCTACAAATGAAACGAGGAGCCCTGCATTAAAAATAAAGAATGTAATACAAAATGTCATTATGGCAACAGCTAAAATTCCAATGATAACCCATGTGATAGGAATGTCCTTGTCAACACGGTCGGTAACGGTTGTTCCGCCGGCAGCTTTTTTAACATCACCGATAGCCCTTTTAATTCCGGCTCCAAGGCTTTTACGCATTTTGAAAAGTGTGAAACAGGCCCCCATAAGCATACCGCCTATCGCGATCGGCCTTACAATAAACCGCCATATCTGGGCTATCTGGAATGAAGAGTCGCTTACTTTTGCAACAGCATCCTGTGTTGATAGTGTTGGATCCTTTGTCTGCAAAATAGCAGCCCAGCTGTTCAAAAAGTCCATATCAATGGAAGGTGCAATGAAATAATAGATAATTGGCGCCAGCAAACCCCAGGCAATTATTCCACCGCTGAAGTTTAATGCTCCCAATTTGGGTCCGATGATATAGCCAACGCCCATGTATGCAGGGCTGATACCGGGAGAACTTAGCAACATACCTCCCTGTCCCTGAAAGGCCGTACCTGTAATCGTCGATTTTCCAAATGCAATAAACTTTTCCCAGGTAGTGGCAAAAAACTTGAACTCGCCGAGGGCTTTGATCAATGCACCGCCTATCATAGCGCCAAACAAAAATTTTGATCCACCACCGCCACGGCGGCCCGCTTTATGTATTTCTGCTGCAGCAATTGATTCGGGGAATTTTAATTCGGCATCGTCAACCATAACCCGACGTAACAATGCAACGAACATGATACCAAGCACACCGCCGGCAATCAGAATCAGAGTTGATGTTACATAGTGTCCGGGTGTAAAAAACGGATCCCATACGCCCGCAATAAAAAATGCAGGTAAGGTAAAAATGGCACCGGCAGCTACTGATTCGCCGATGGAGCCAACGGTACGTGCAAAGTTTTCTTCAAGTATCGAGCCTTTCATCATTTTCAGTATGGCCATACCGATGACAGCAGCAGGATAGGTTGCAGCAATGGTCATACCGGCCTTCAGGCCAAGGTAAGCATTTGCCGCGCCTAACAATACAGCCATTACAAGGCCAATGATAAGCGCTTTCAATGTGAACTCAGCCATATTGGTCTCGGACGACACAAACGGCACGAATTTTTTCTGTTCAGACATAGATTTATGTTTTTAGTTAATAACTGTTTTCAGAAATTTCTGCTAAATAATACAAAATATCTGAAAGTTGCAAGGAAAAAAATAAGGGGCTTAATTTATAGCAGTTTATACCGATACGGTATCTGTAATAGCCCAATCACAATTTTGAAGCATAAACTGTAACAGCTACTCTATCGGCATTTACATTTCTAAATCTCAAAATGTTTTTTGGACCATTTTGAGATAAGAAATGGTATTACTTAACGTAAAAGCTGTATCGTTCCCGAAAGTGTTCTTTTTACTATTCCTCCAAGACGCTGTTCAAAAACGTCGCAAACGTAAAAATATACACCCACCGCGCAATCATTATGTGTAGTTTTTTCTTTGCCGTCCCAGTTGATATCGGGATCTTCGGTCTTAAAAACTATCGTTCCCCAGCGATTAAATATGATCATATTGACCTTGTCAACAAAATCATATGGATACGGCCGGAAATTGTCATTATAGCCATCTCCGTTGGGTGAAAAAACATTAGGAAGGTTATATAAGGAGCACTGGTCAATATCAAAACAGACAAGGTTGCTGGGCAAACTTTCATTAGTAAACGAGTCAACAGCCGTAACGTAGTAACATCCTACAATAGAGCCCATGCCGGAGTGAATAAATGTGGTATCCTGAAGATTGGTTGAGGAGTCTATCAACAAATAATCTGTTGCTCCGCCCGGCGAGTAATAAAGGTTATATAAGACAACGTCGTCGGCGCAGCTATGATTCGGATTTGTCCAGCTCAGCATGTTTATGATATTCTGGCAATCAGCATTTCCGGATAAAACAGGCGGGCAGGGAGCTTCATTATCCGTTGGCGCCCCGCATGCCTTCTGTGAAAGATTGATTAGAGGAAATGCAAACCCGCTTGCGGTATATCTCCCGACAGATTTCACATAGTAACAATACGTAATACCATTAACCAGCCCGGTATCCGCAAATGTGTGAGCCGTTGTAAAACCAATAGAGTCATAAAGCAAGGTGGAGGAATTCTGCTTATAAATTACAAAATAATCGTTAAGCCAAGGCACATCCGGCTGCCAGCTAAGGGAAAGCTTGTTGTCCGATGGTGTAAGTGTCAGAAATATGGAAGAAGCATTTGTAGTAGCGCCGACATAAAATCTGTTGCCCGGCTCATCATTATAAAAATCTATTCGGTAATGATAGGGCAAATTCTGTGTGTTCAGTAAGGTATCATTATAAACGGTATCGTTGAGTGATGCCAGCGAATCAATAAGTGAAAAATTTGATCCGTTATAACCTGTGCCCCGGTAAATAAGATATTTGTAAGGTCCCGGAATTTGAATCGTATCGAATTCGGTGGGTTTTGACCAGCCGACCCATATTGAACCATCTGTCTGTCCGGTATTTTTCACGCTGACATTTGTTATAACCGGAACATCCTTAGTCAGAACAGCGCAGGCTTCGAGCGAGGCATAGCTTTCGGCATCATCGGCATAATA
>Ga0116171_10001532_pt1 | contig 22775 bp, 19 predicted proteins | sample AD_JPNHW2_MetaG_FD_89798 | JGI IMG/M metagenome (GOLD analysis project Ga0116171, IMG submission 89798) | Active sludge microbial communities of municipal wastewater-treating anaerobic digesters from Japan - AD_JPNHW2_MetaG | ecosystem: Engineered > Bioreactor > Anaerobic > Digestate | place...
GACGAACCTGAATGACCTCTCCCACTTTTATTTCCCTTGAAGGCTTTACAGGCATACCTCCAATCGAAACCTTTCCCTTCCGGCATTCTTCCGAAGCCTGGCTCCTTGTTTTATACAAACGAACCGCGAAAAGCCACTTATCAACGCGCACGTTTTCAGTCATCTTACTTTTTGCTGTTAAAGAGATTCATGGTTTGTGCTAACCCAATTGTTCCGAAGCTTTTAATTATTTCTATTGACGTGTCAATTAGTGCAGGAAGTTCAAGTTTTTCTTCCTTTGTCCATTCACCAAGCACATAATCAACCTGTTGCCCACGCCCAAAATCATTCCCAATTCCAAACCGAAGCCTGGCATAATCCTGAGTCCCGATCATTTGATTGATGTTTTTCAGCCCGTTATGACCAGCATCACTTCCTTTTCCCCGAAGCCGGAGTGTACCGAGCGGCAATGCCAAATCGTCAACAACAACCAACAAATTTTCAACCGGAATATTCTCCTTTTGCATCCAGAAGTTGACGGCTTTACCACTCAAATTCATAAATGTCGTGGGTTTTAGCAAAATGAACGACCGGCTTTTAAACTTATATTCGGCAATCCAGCCGTGACGGCCATCGCTAAAAACAATATTGGACGCATCTGCAAGAGCGTCCAATATTTTAAATCCTATATTATGCCGGGTATTTGCGTATTCGCTTCCCGGATTTCCAAGTCCTGCAATAAGATATTTCAAGACAAATCAACTTTAAGTGACGTATTGATTACTTTTTAGTTGCTTTTGCAGCTCTTGTAGCAATAATTGCAACAATTGGAACAGCCTTAGCATTAAGGAATTCGATGTTGTCGCGTTGCAAAGAACCAACTTTAATGGTTTGACCTAAATCCAGATCATCAACATTAATAGTGATTGTATCAGGAAGATCTTTTACCAATGCTTTGATTTTCAATGTACGAAGATTCTGTTTCATTTTACCCCCTTTACGGATACCCTTTGCAAAACCTTCAATCTTAATCGGAACTTCGATTTTCACTGGTTTATTTTCAGCAGTGCGAAGGAAGTCAACGTGCAACAATTTTTCTTCAACCGGGTGGAATTGAGAATCCTGAATGATTGATTGATAAACAGTTCCGTCGATATCCAAATCAACAAGGTAAACGTTTGGAGTGTAAATCAGCGGTTTGAATTCTTTTTCAGGAGCATAGAAATGGATTGGTTCTTCGCCACCGTAAAGTACTCCGGGAACTAACTCTTCTGCACGAAGCTTTTTGGCGTCCTTTTTGCCAACTACTTCTCTCTTTGTGCCTTTGATAGAAATTGATTTCATTTTTCTTTTTTAATTATTTGAATTATGGTACTCAGTCCTCCCTTTTCTATGAAAGGGCAAACAGCATGCATAACATGTGCTTTAGGAAAAAGCGGTGCAAATATATACAATTAGCCGTAATACATCGAACTAATTGACTGATTTTTATAAACTCTTTCGATAGCTTCGCCAATGGCTGGTGCTATTTGAATGTATTTAATCTTTGGAGACTCTTTTTTTCCGGGAATTGAATCGGTAAAATAGAGTTCGGTCAAAGCTGATTTTTCGATATTTTCGTAAGCTTTTCCTGAAAGAACGCCGTGAGCCGCAAATGCTCTTACGCTGCTGGCTCCTTTTTCCATCATTAAGTCGGCAGCTTTGGCAATTGTTCCGGCAGTGTCGATTAAGTCGTCAACTAAAATCACGTTTTTGTTTTTTACATCGCCAATAAGGGTCATACTGTCAACCACATTGGCTTTTGCACGCGATTTATGGCAAATCACCATATCGGTGCCCAACATTTTTGCGTATGTATTGGCGCGTTTTGTTCCACCAACATCAGGTGAAGCCACTACCAGATTCTCTAATCCCATTTTACCGATAAATGGAATAAACTGAGACGACGCATAAAGGTGATCAACCGGGACATTGAAAAATCCCTGGATCTGATCAGCATGGAGATCCATGGTAATCACACGGTCGGCACCGGCGGCCGAAAGCAAATCGGCAATTAATTTAGCGCCAATCGAAACACGAGGTTTATCTTTTCTGTCCTGACGGGCATAACCAAAGTATGGAATAACTGCAATAATTTTGTAAGCTGAAGCTCTCTTTGCAGCATCAATCATCAGTAACAATTCCATCAGATTGTCAGCTGGAGGGGGAGTTGACTGTACAATAAAAACATGTGATCCACGAATGGTTTCCTCGTAACAGGGTTCAAACTCTCCGTCCGAAAAAACCGGACAGGATGATTTTCCCAGTTCTACACCCAAGCTAGCGCATATCCTTTTCGTTAGATCCTTACTACTTGTGCACGAAAAAATTTTAAGAGGAGCTTTTCTTGACATTTCTTCCGAGTATTTATTTTGTGTTGTTGGAGTTGCCGGCAAAGGTAAAAAAATCTTATAGATGTACCTTTTATTTATTTAATAAGTTCGTAATCAGTGTTCTGAAGTGCTTATAAAAAGCAATTAGACAACAGATTAGCTACGAATTATTTATATTCTCGATAAACGAAATAATCTCTTCCCTGCCAGTTCCGTCTTCGGCCGAACTTACCAAAATCGGGGGCAATTCTTCCCATAACTTTTTAAGTTCCTTTTTGTAAGCCTCCACATTTTTGCTTACCGAAACTTTGCCCAATTTGTCGGCTTTGGTAAATATGATTGCAAAAGGCACCTGATTTTCGCCCAACCAGGTAATAAACTCAACATCTATTTTCTGCGGTTCGTGCCTTACATCAATCAAAACAAACAAACAGTAAAGGTTTTCACGGCGACGGATATAGTTGCTTATTATCTTCTGAAATTTTTCTTTCATAGTCATCGAAACCTTGGCATAACCATAGCCCGGCAAATCAACTAAATACCAACTTTCGTCGATAATAAAGTGATTTATGAGCTGTGTTTTACCTGGCCTGACCGACACCTTTGCCAAACTATTTTGCCCAACAAGCATATTTATGAGCGACGATTTGCCTACATTCGACCGACCAATAAACGCATATTCTGGTTTATCGGGTGCCGGGCATTTCGCCACTTCGGTATTACTGCACAAAAAACGAGCTTGTTTTATCATATAGCATAAAAAACATAGATAACCTGCCGCATTAAAATACAATACAGCACAGAAAATCAAAAAACGATAACTTATTACTTCTCTTCGATATATACTTCCAGCAATTTTGCTTTATCACTTAACGGCTTCAATGTTACACTTTCGATAGCGGCTGGCAGAAGAATAGTTTCGCCTAATTTAACCGACTCGTTCCCAGCTTCAGTCTCAATTGACACTTCGCCATCCAGACAAATATATACCACAAACGAATCGAGCTTATTGTAATCTTTTTCGACAGAACGGTTCAGTTCGAGTACATTGGTTGTAAAATATTTACAGCTAGCCAACTCGACTGATTCATTGACTTTCGTGTCATATTTACTTTTATATTCCGGAAAAACAGTGTAATCAATTGCGTCGAGTGCCAGATCGGTGTGCAATTCGCGCGTATTCCCTTTGTCATCCCGGCGGTCGTAATCGTAAATTCGATAAGTAATATCCGAAGTTTGCTGTATTTCAGCCAAAAGAATGCCTTTCCCAATAGCATGAACCCGCCCGGCAGGAATGAAAAATACATCGCCGGAAGTAACTTCTTCGAAGTTCAAAATATCGGGAAGTTGAACAGCTTCGAGTTTTTCCAGATACAAATCCTGATCTACCTCTTGATTGAATCCGGATTGCAGCTTGGCTCCCTTGTCAGCCTGAATGACGTACCACATTTCGGTTTTTCCATACGAATTATGGCGTTCAGCAGCCATTTCGTCGTCTGGGTGAACCTGTATCGAAAGGTCGTCGTTGGCATCAATAAATTTGATGAGCAAAGGAAATTCATTCCCAAAGTGTTCGTAAATATTTTCGCCGACCAAATCGCCCATGTAGATTTCGATCAGTTCATTCAAATCATTTCCAGCCAAGTAACCATTTGTAACGACCGAAACATTTCCTTCAACTCCCGAAAGCTCCCAGCTCTCCCCGCAATTGGGTAAATTACCGTAATCTTTATCCAGAATCGATTTTATTTTATCTCCGCCCCAGATTTTATCCTTATATATAGGAGCAAACTTTAGTGGATACAATCCTTCCATGCTTTAAGGAATAATTAAATTTTATAAATGAAATATTAAACTGCCCAGCAAACACTAAAATTCGAAGTCAACAGCAGCTCTTTCTACAGCATGTTGACCGATAAGTTCGGTCACTTTTACGTGTTCCGGATGCACTCTGTAAACGTCGAGTCCGTCAACTGTATCGAAATGAGTCATCAAACAAATGTCGAACGACTTGGCATCCAATTCATAGTTCACACCTACCTCAATGTGCTTCAATTCTTTAATTTTTCCTGACAGACTGAGTAAAGCGTCTTCAATTGAACTTATAACATTCTGCTTCTCGGCGTCCGACGCGTACTTTTTCAGCTTAAACATTACTACATGGTTAATCATAACTGGCTATTTTTATTTTCTCAATGCTAAGTTAACATTTTCCACCCTCTGTTTCACAACGCAAATTTTTGTGCTTAAAAAATCGCCGACAACATTATCTTTGAAGAAAATAAAAACAAGTATGTTAGTAGTTGGAATAGCTGGAGGAACCGGATCGGGAAAGACAACCGTTGTAAGAAAAATTATAGATAATTTCCCGGCAGGCAGGGTTGCTGTAATTTCGCAGGACTCGTATTATAAAGACAACGCTCATCTGCCATTGGAAGAGCGGCAGAAAATAAATTTCGATCATCCGGCATCGATAGAATTTGAGCTTTTGGTTGAACACATAAAAAGGCTAAAACAAGGGTTGCCGGTTCAAGAGCCTATTTACTCCTATTTAACCTGCACCAGATCAGAAGAAACGCGTGAGATTCAACCGAAATCTGTTATCATTGTTGAAGGAATTTTAGTACTTTTTCCTGCTATTTTGAGAGAAGAGATGGATATTAAAGTGTTCGTTGACTGCGACTCTGACCTCAGACTTTCGAGAGTGATACAGCGCGACATTATTGAACGGGGACGAAATGTGCAGCTGGTACTTGACAGGTACGAAAAAACAGTGCGCCCGAGCCATCTCCAGTTTATTGAACCAACGAAGCAATTTGCCGATATTATTGTTCCTGAAGGAGGAAACAATATAGTGGCAATAGATATTTTAACGAATTATATACGTCAAAATCTAAAATAACATGTTCGACCAAATCTCTTCTGAAGACATTCTGTTTATCGATATTGAAACAGTTCCGCAGCAGGAAGATTTCACCAAACTATCGGAACAATTCCAAAAACTTTGGGAAAAGAAATCGTCATTTTTCAGGAGTGAAGAACAAAATGCAGCTGACGTGTATGAACGCGCCGGAATATATGCCGAATTTGGCCGAATCATCTGTATTTCTGCCGGAGTGATCATTCAGAAAAATGGGGAACGATATTACAGGGTAAAATCATTTCACGACACTGACGAAAAAAAACTGATTTCGGGCTTCAACGATATGCTCGATAAATTTACATCGAACACGGCGAAGAAACTCTGTGCTCACAACGGGCTTGAATTCGACTACCCGTATATCGCCCGCCGCGCGTTGATCAATGGCTTGAAACTACCGAAAATACTCGATGTTGCCGGCGCAAAACCGTGGGAGATTAAGGATAGGTTGCTGGATACGCTTCAAATGTGGAAATTTGGCGATTACAAAAGCTACACATCGTTAGATCTTCTTTGCGCTGTTTTTGGCATTCCAACGCCAAAGGACGATATTGATGGAAGCATGGTTTCGCAGGTTTATTACAAGGAAGGCGATATTGACCGCATTATTCGCTACTGTGAAAAAGATACACTCGCGCTTGCCAATCTTTTCCTGAAATATAAAGGCGAACCGATTATTCTTGCTGAAAATATGCTTGTCGTTTAAGAAAACTGACCATGAAACTTGTGCTTTTGTTCATATTGATTTTTGCTGCAGTTGACGCTTCGACGCAATCAAAAGCAGATAGCCTGCTTCGCATTTGCGAAAACGCTCCTGAAAAGCAAAAGGCCGGGCTCTTGCTTGAAGTATCGCGCGAATTGAAATCCGATACCGCCAAAAGCAACCTGTATGCACAACAAGCTTATCAACTTGCCCTGAAAAACGGACAGCTTCCGATCCAGGCAAAAGCTTTATACTACCTGGGCGAAAATTGGTTTGAGTCTTCTGATTACCAACTAGCTATTCCTAATTACAGGAAGGCGCTGGACACTTATGCAAAAATTAAGGATACAATTAACGTCGTAAACTGCTACAAGCTCATTGGTCTATGCTATTACAATATGGATCAGGGTGATAAAGCAATATCAAGTTTTCTGGAAGGAATGAAGCTCTCCGAAAATCGTCCGGAAATAACCGCTAAATTGCTTTCGAACATCGCCATGTCTCACTCCAGAATGAGAAACGTAACCGAAGCTATTAGCTACTACCGACGAGCACTTTCGCTAAATTCACAGATAAGGAACACCGACGGAATGGCTGTGAATTACAACGGATTAGGTGAAATATATAAAGCGATGCACAAGCCAGATTCTGCGTTAATAAATTATTTCAAAGCAAAAAAGATAACAAAAAGTGGATATCTTGGAGCCGTTACTGCCTCAAACATTGCCGGAATATACCTCAACTACCCCGACAGTGTAAAAAAAGCCGTTTCATACCTGAAACAATCCTGGGCAATATTCCGAAATTTGGGCATGTTTCAATACGAAGCTGAATTCAAACAAAATATTGGAGTAATTCTCTTAAAACAAGGCAAGTACGATGCCGCCATCGAAGCTTTCAAAAGTTGCATTGAAATAAATGACAAGTATAAACGCGGATACAAAATAAAATCGACTTGCCACAATCTGCTCTCAAAAGCCTACGAAAAAAAAGGAGATTACCGAACATCGCTTGAGCACATTAAGCTTTATGTGCAATTCTCAGACAGTATGGCTCAAAAGGAAAAGTACCAGCAGTTGGCCAATCTGGAAAAACGATACGAAACAGAAAGAAAGGAGAACCAGATTGCCAGACTACAGGCCATACAGCAACTGACGATGATCAAATTGCGTAAGAACCAGCAGCTAAAACAACTTGGCATCACTTCTGCCCTTTTGTTACTTCTCTTATTGTTCTTTATCTGGTTGAAGTATCTTGACAAAACGAAATTGAACAAACTGCTGGCGTCGAAAAACCGGGTGATCGAAAAAAGCGAGCAGGAACTTCGCGTATTAAATGCTTCGAAAAACAAGTTTTTTTCAATTATTGCCCACGATTTGAAAAACCCATTGCACACCGTTTTGGGATATTCGCAGCTTTTGAGCGATGATTATGAACACTTTAATGAGACCGAACGCCGCAAATTTGCCGGAGACATTTATAAATCGACAAACAATATTTTCAGGTTGCTGCAAAATCTGCTGGAATGGTCGAGAACACAAACCGGACGTCTAAACTTCTCTCCTGAAGTTGTTGAATATCAAAAAATCCTTGACAATTCAATGAGCGTACTGAGAACTCTGGCAGATCAGAAAAACATTGAAATAAAAACCGGGAATGATCCGGATTTAACGATATTTGCTGATCCTCAGATGATTGAAACCGTTTTAAGAAACCTGATAAATAATGCCATTAAATTCACTCCTGAAGGCGGACACATTGAAGTTGCAGCAAAAGAATCCGATGGTCAGATATTAATCTCGGTGGTTGATTCGGGAGTCGGAATTTCGGAGGAAGACAGCCAGAACCTTTTCAAGATTGACTCAAAAGTGAAACGAAAAGGAACGAATAACGAAGATGGCTCGGGCCTCGGACTTATTTTGTGCCACGAGTTTGTGAGTAAGCACAATGGCCAAATCTGGGTAAACAGTGTTCCTGGAAAAGGAAGCGAATTCGTATTCACCATTCCGGCCAAAGCTATCGCTTAATCACCAACTTTTGCCTTTAACCCACCTATTTCACCAACATTTGGTTGGCAAGCAATTCAGCTTTTTCTTTCGACACCAGTTTTTCTACCAGCTTTAATGCAAATTGGATGGCAACGCCCGGTCCTCTGCCTGTAGTAATGTTGCCCGACTCAACAACCGGAATGCCAAGGATTTCTGCGCCTTCCAGATATTTCTCAAAACCTGGATAACAAACTGCCTGTTTCCCGTTTAAGAGACCGAGATTTCCGTAAACCAGCGGCGCAGCACAAATGGCTGCAAGCTGCTTGCTTTCTGCATCAAATTTCAAAATCTGTTTCTGCAAACCTTCGTGTTTGTCCAAATTCGAAGCGCCTGGCATACCGCCCGGAAGAACAATCATAAAAACATCGCTGTAATTCACCTTTTCAAAAAAAGTATCGGCCATAATTGTAAGCTGGTGTGAACCCGTTACAGCCAAATTCCCGGTTACCGAAACCACAAGTACATCTAAATCAGCCCTTCGCAAAACGTCAATAATGCTAACGGCTTCAATCTCTTCGAAGCCTTGAGCCAAATGAACCGCAATTTTCTTATTCATAGTCTTTTTTATTTCAAAGATAAAAATAGATGGCCAGATTATTTATAGAATTTATTGGGAAACAGGTGAACGGCAATCATTCCGAAAACGCCGCAAACTGAAACAATCACCAAATCGGCAACGTGATTTCGAAATATTTTTTTCTTCCAATAGAGCCAGATTAGTTGTAAAATAACGAGAAAGAAGTTTAGTACAAGCCAATAGAAACCTCCAGACAAATTAAAATAAAAGGAAACAAATTTGCTTGTGTCGCTCGTTAACGAGATTTGGGCAGGAAAAACTGAAGTAAAAATCTTCCCAACTTTAGTGTCTTCTCTTACAGGCCAGGTTTCGGTGTACGAATCAACATACTGGTAATTTTTGTCAAGAACCACGGCTTTAACTTCGCCTGGCGATTCCATAATTACCGTGTAATTATACAAATCTCCATAAATCTTTATATCAGTAATTTCAGGATTATATCCGTTCACTGGCCATCTCATCAACTTGTAATCGTCTTGTGTCAGAATATAGATTTCATTTTTTTCTGAAAACAAATAGGCATAAAAGGTTCTATTTTTGAAATCGACACAATCGATATGCCTAAATTTAAGACCAGCAGGTAAATCAATTTTCCTTACAAAAGGTTTTCCCTTAACCATTTTTAAATGAAAGAGCTGATCTCTTGAATCAACAATAAAATAGCCTTCATCCACTGATTTCTTTGGCGATGAAATTCCCCAAATATTTTTTGCCGGAAACACAAAACCATTGTGGAACATTGCCGCAGAAAACATTTGGCTCTTCTCTTCCAGAATTTTATTGGTTGCCGCATCAATAAACTCGATTCGCCAGGTTATTCTGAAAAAATCATCTGGCCATTCGAGCATTGCCCTACCCGAGCGCGACTCGAACATGGGAAATAAATTATTTTTCGGAGCATCAATGTCCGCAGTCTTCAGCCGGAAAAATGATTTTTCGCGCGAAAGCGAACGCATATCCAGCGGCTGGTTGTTGACAGAATCAGGCAACGTTCCGGAGGTATATAGCTGCTTGAAAAAGAAAAGCGGAAGGCGTTGCTCATATTCGTCCCGCGTGTATTCATTTCCCTTTGTATCCTGCCATTTTTTCTCGCCGGGCCTGTAAATAAGAAAATCGTGGTTAACACAGCTATATTGAACAAACGGAGTTTTAGCAGGCACCTCAAATGCGGTCCAGTAAAGTTGAGGCACAACAATGCTAAGTACAAAAATTGCAATAAACATCAACGTATATCTGCTCAGTTTCTCCATAGCTGCTTATCCCTTTCTAAATCTATAACCTGATGACAATGGCGCGGTAATAAGCAACAGGCTCATTAGAAATAACCCCGACAATGCTGGCCCATAACATGCAGTTCCGGCATGAACAAAGTGAAATGACAGAAACAGTCCTCCAACAATCGAATATAAAAATCTGAAAGGCCATCGGGGTTCCAAAATAATAAAGGAAACAATTGAATAAGCTGATAATCCGGAAACTGACCAGGGAAGAACAGTTAAAACGATATCCCATACCATTTGCACCGGGAAATAAATCAGGCCAAGAAAGTATATCAGGCCAAGAAAAACAAAAAAAGCAACAAGTAAGCTCAATGCTCCAAAGGCTTGCATCACCATAAGAGCTTTGTTTTCGCCAAGTGGCAGATGAAACGTGAGTTTAATCCGTTTGTCGTTTGCCTCAGGTAAATATTGAGCAATAGCAACAATAATTCCTCCGGCTAAAGGAATGAATTTGAAAATTTTGTAAAACTGGTTTCCCTGAAACAAAATTGTACTCCAAATACTTCTCGTTCCGGAGAAATTAAAGCTGTGTTTTAATGCCATGAAAATATAGCCAATAGCTACTATTCCCATCGCCGTGTACAGGATTACAAACCACCTTGTTTTCAACCATTCTTTATAAAAAACCGACAGCAACATGATTGTTTCAATATTTTCGGGTTAAACCAATAAATGCGTCTTCCAGATTCATAGTTACCTGCGAAAAATTAATCGGCGTCACCGATCTCTCTGCCAGATAATTTCTGATATCCCTCTCCGACGAATAAGTATAGAGTTCAACTTTATTTCTCACTTTTTCAATATTCACTATAAGCGTTTCATTATCAAGTTCAACATCATCGTTTTCAAGCTCGAAATCGAATCGCTTAAAATTCGACAGAAAATCGCTCACCGACGACTGAACCATCACTTTATTAAAATCGATAATCAGAACGTCGTCGATTAACCGCTCCATATCCTGAATTATATGAGATGTTGTAAAAATCGTTTTGTTTTCCGACTTGGCATATTCGCGCAGGTGATCGACAAACAAGCGGCGATAACCCGGGTCGAGCCCCATCGAGAAATCGTCGAGAATCAACAAATCGGGATCTTGTGCCAATATTATACCCAGTGCAACTTGAGACCTTTGCCCCCACGACATGGTCGAAATCTTTTGATTCTTAGAAACATCGAGTTTTTTGACGATCTCCCAAAAAGATCCGGGTTTCCATTTCGGGTAAAAGCCCGAATAAAATTTCTCGATTTGCTTCACATTCATAAACGAATACTGAACATGCCCTTCAATTAAAAATCCGATTCGGCTTTTTGTTGCCGGACTTAAACATTGCGTGTCTTCACCAAAAATGAGGCATTTCCCATCGGTCGGCCTCAAAAATCCGTTCAAAATATTGAATACTGTCGTTTTACCAGTCCCATTTTTGCCCAGCAATCCCAGAATAGTTCCTTCTTTAACCTGAAAATTCAGGTTTTCAACAATCCGCTTGCTGCCGTAATAATGAGTCAGGTTATTGCATTCAATAGCATTATTCATTTCCAACGAATTAAAAAATTACACCTGTGCTGAAGTTGAAGACAGTCCGGCTCATACTTTTTTCAGCACGAAACCAATCAAAATCTGCTTTAACGAAATATCTGCCCAATGTTTTAGTTATGGGAAACTGATAACTGATTGACATGCCTGGTGAAATAAATTCTGTGGTAAGGTAGGCATATTCGGGCAAAAATATCTTTTGTACAATAAAATTTTCGGCATCCAAATTCTGCTTCCGGTCAATATTAAATTGATACCTGAACTTTATTTCGCCCGAAATTTGCCCGCTGCCAATTTCATATAATTTCAGAAAAGATGCTTTTATATCGAAGTTGGAATAACTCTCTTCCAAATTTGGCGAGTAGTATTTTTCGTCGAAAGTCCGGTAATCCAATCCGGCACAAAACAGCGCTTTCAGCATGTTATTCTCGTCTTTGCTCGCCAACTTGTAAGCGAGCGCCGACAGGGTTTCCAGGGAATAATACTTTCGCATTTCTCCATAAGTTTTCCATTGCTCCATCCCGGCGGTTCCAACTTCTTCGAGCCGCTGAATAAATTCTGTTCCTAGCTTATTTGTAAGATGAAATATAGCTGACAGTTGATGCAATTTTCGTCCCTGTTTTACAGAGAATACATCACTCAAATCCCAGTTAATTCCATCGAATTTTGAATCGTTTTTTACAGCCGCCCAGGTTGCTATACTTCCTCTTCGCCCATCGTCAATAACCTGCTGAAAATAGGAATAGTTGGAATGCAAAAGGTTGGAAATCCGATTTTGTTCCAATTCGATCTGTAATCCGCCTCCAACTTGCTGCTGCCGATAAAGGCGATAAAAAGAGCTTGAAGAATGGTATTGGTATATTCCAAGTCCGTCGATCTGAAACATAGTTTGCTGAACACCCTGTTCCACCACCGAGACGTCAATGTCTTCGTTGTAATAAGCATAGACAAGATTTGCTCCAATCTTTAATTTATTCACTTTCATCAACAATCCCGGAGCAATATTCATCTTCATCACTTTATTCTCAGGCCGCGGATCGCGATTTTGCACTGCATTACCAACCTGATAATTCAATCCCAAACCCCAGTCTATTTTGCTGTTTAGGTGGCCCGCTACCATTCCCGACAAATTGAAAAACTCGCGATTATACGTATCATTGCCAATTGTGTCGGCCAATAAATAAGGGTAGTTCTGCGCGGGATCATTTGTATCAGTATAATTTACCCCTTTTTCGAGACTTCGGCTGTAACCGAACGATCCGTAAAGGAAAGTATGATTGCTTTTTCGGAAACCCCTGGAGCTGAATTCGTATTCCTGGCTCGACTTTCCATTGAATATGGAATGAAAACTTCCGTCTGTCTGGCCATAGTTCATCTTTATTTCCGACGGAAAAAACAATGGCATTTGCGTTAATCCGGCAACGTTACCGGTTTGAAGCCAGGTACCTTCAACATCAATTTGCTTAAATGTCAGCAGATTATGATTTCTGATTCCTTCAGAACTCGCAGCAAAGATTTCAGGAACTATAAACAAAAGCAAAAAGATGAGAAAAAGCTTATTCATAAATCCTTGGCATTGGATCAACATCTTTCAGAAAATCATTGATCGAATTGTTTGTATCCTGATATATCACTCTTCCCGAAACGATTTCTTTAACTTTTCGTCGGATACATTTCCCGGAATAAGAACCGGTAGTAATGTATGTATATCCAGCGTCGATGTCGGCCGGCAAGCGCTTGTAAATAGCATGGGCTTCATCTTCAACCGTCTCAACCGCATCAATAACATATTTGTTGGCAATTTTCGGATAATACACTGCTGCTGAGCCCGAAACTGATGTTTTAACAACCAGATTTCTGGCAATGTAAGCTTTACGTTCGGTCTCAGAATTACCCGGCAGCTTTGCTATAACAAGCGCGCTTCCTCCCTGAACCCTAAAAGCAATTTCGCTAATATTTGTATTGGATAAATAATCGTCGAGCATATTTGCAACTGTGGGCGAATCAATGTCTTTATTGGTTTTTGTTGGCACATAAAATTCGAAGTCAGCATTTCCAAGATTTACCGGGCTTAGCGGATTTCCATTGGGATCGTTGCGATGATTGATTCCATCCTGTGCAATTAAAATACTTTTCCCTGGCTGAACCGGATATTGCTTACCGTTGCCCGGTATTGTCCAGATCATTTGCCCAACAATTGTATCCTTAATGCTTTCCCACATGTTAACACCTGTACCGCTCGACTCGTGTTCAAACACCGATATTCCGTCGGCATACCGAACTTCGTCGGTGTTGTTAAAAATCTCAATGTACTGATCAGCATAATACGATTTTCCGGCGGGAGTTCTGCTTCCGGCGAAATAAAATTCCTTAATAACAAATGTTCCTAAAACGCTCTTCTTAATAACAATTATATCAGTTTTATCAGAAAAAACCGAAATGCTACGCTGTCCGCTGTATTCCCCCGAACTTGATGTGTAAGAAACAACTACGCTGTAAATGCCGGGATCCAGCGATTGAAATTGAATTTTCCCCGACTCATCGGTTCTTGCCGACACTTTATAGTTCTTTTGCTGATTTGATAATGTTACAATAGCTCCCGATTTATTAGCCATCTGAATATCTGTCCCGAAATCAACTTTTAAGTCAAGAGAATAGCTAACGATGCTTGGTTCTTTCAAACATGAAGACACAATTAGAATCAAAGCTAAAAGAGGAAATATTTTCTTCATATCAAATCAGTATTTTTAGTTCGGCGCCAAAGTATATCGACGAGTTTCTTCGTATAAATGAATTCGATCGCTTCAGCTCATATTCTGGTCTGTAATTAACCAGATTGTTCACATAAAAGCTCAGCTTAATTTTCTCATAAATCTCTTTCGAAAGCTTAAAATTTACCTGCGGCAAAAAGGGCATCTTTTCGCGATTGTAGTAATTTCCGCTTTTCGCGATAACAAATCGGTCGTAGCTCGAATTTGTACTCATTTCAGTCGTAAAATTCTGAATGGTTCCGTCGGCATACCGCAAAAAGAGCGGTGTTTCATCGTATTTCGGGTAATAATACGTGTCGTACCAAATCATTTGAACTGTTGTTGTTACAATCATTCTCAATCGCGGAATTTGGGTAACCATTCTGCAATTTGTATTCAGTCGTTCGCTAATCTTGCTTTCACCCGACGGATAGATCCCAACATATCCATATGGCGTTGAAGTTGTTGATTCAGGCTGATATTGAACAGGAATCGTGCTGTAAACATGTTTAGTTCGTAACCAGGCACCGTCAACGGTAATTGAAGTGTAGACTGGTTTAATTTTCCCAAGCTCAACGGCGTATTCAATTCCTGTTTTTTGAGTCTCCTGATTATTCACCGGCATTTGATATGCAACGGGTTGACTAACTGAAATTTTACTTAACCTGGAAACATCGGGCTTTGTGCCAGCCGGCACATTAACTGCCAGGTACCGATTGTAATTCACAAACATATAATTGCTTGCAAATTCGAATCCATCCGTTAGTTTTTCCCTAAATGCTGTCACTGTAGCATTCACCCGATTTATCTTAAAAATCAGGCCAGCCTCCAATTTCAGGTTTTTCGACGGTTTCAAATCTGGATTCGCTGTATCAAATATTTTGGTACTAATTAAAGCAGTGTTGTATGCCGGGTTTCCAACGTAGTAATTCAGTGCGATAAAGTCGAAATAGGCTTTGTCAGGATACAAGTATATTAACGGCGGAGCTTTCATTGTTTTTCCGATACCAATCCTGATAGCCATCTTGTCGAAATAGTTGTTATTCTGTTTGGTCAAAAAGCTGTATTGCGCGTTTAATCTGGGTTCCAGATAAAAACCGAGATCGCTTTTCAATAGGCCTGACGTTTGAAAATTATTCAGCCGCAGCCCGCCCTGCAAATCAAGTATTGTCTTTCCGAGTAAAGCAGACAACTTGTCTTCCAGATATATCGAGGAGTTCTGTAAAGCGGGAATATCTTTAAAACTTCTGGGACGCTGGGAATAGCTCGAAACAAAAAGTGGGTTCGAAACATCGTAAAGTTGTCCTGAGCCATAATTGGCATCCAACCGAAAGTCGCATCCGTAAAGAACTTTATTATTTACTTCTCTTTTGAAATTAAAAGTTCTGCTACCCGTAAGCTGGAAGAACATGTTTAACGGCTTTCCGTCGATGACATAACTTGCAAACTGCTCCGACGGAAGATAAATCCCATCGTTCTCACCTTCAGTCAACGAAGTTGATATCATTTGAACTCCGCCGGTTGATCTGTATTTTTCTTCGGAGCTGGTTTGATGAGCGTATGATAACGAAAACGAATAATCCAGATTTGATAATAGCATTGATTTGGTCGACCATTTGCCAAATATATTCAATCGCACTCCTTTGTTTTTCGATTTAATTTGCTCGCCTTTTACCATAGCGTCCGGATCTGTTTTCGAGTCATCAATGGTGCCATACCCACTTATCTTGGTATTAAAAGACAAGAGCGATTTTTTCAGGCTGAAAATCTTTGAATAGCCCACATCGGCGTTAATTCGGTTAAAACCATTGTATTTACTTCTCAAATCATCAAAAGCCTGCAAATAATCGAGATTGAAATTGATGCTGTTTTTCTTTTTCAAATCAAAGCCCTTGCCAAAACTAACCTGCTTAATTAATGCATCTGTTTTTAGTTTCACCTCCCAGGGAGTATAACCAGCCTTGGTTTTAACAAGTATAGCTCCTGATGTCAGATCGCCATAAACTACAGAGGGAATTCCTTTCACAACCTCAACAGATTCAATGTTGTCGGTTGAGAATTGCCGCAAATCAACGCCCGAACCAACGCTGGTTATAAAATTATTGTCAGATTTTGAGGTCGAATAGTTTTGAAGATTCGCATTGTTCGAGATTGGAGCTCCATCAACTAAAACAGCGGTCCCCATTGCGCTGTTATCGTCAACATTTACCTCTCGCAACGATATCTTTTGTACTTTACTCAGATCGGGGTTTACCGAAATATTTCCCGGAATCAACTGCATCAGGTCGGCAAGACTTACCGGTTGAACTAGCTCAACCGCAGCATTACCAATCAGTGAGGAAGAAACCAGATCGTTGTTATTCTTTGCGAGAACTGTTATCTCTTCCATATCGTACGAAATCGGAACCATTTTTACATGAATGCCTGAATTATAAAAATCAGAAGCTTGAAACTTTTCCCGAATTGGCTCGAACCCTAAACAGCTTATTTCCAGCGTAATTATTTCATTATGAAGTGGACGGATATTAAAAGAGCCCGACAAATCGGTTGTTGTCCATAAGTCTGACTCAACAATGTGAACAGCTGCAAACCCAACTGCCTCATCCGTTTTTTTGTTGACTACTTTCCCTGAAATAACCTTTTCGGTTTGCGAGAAAACAGCTATTGATATAAGAAAAAAGCAACATCCAATTAAAACACATTTCAGCATAACAAAAGGCTCTAGATAACACGCGAGACTTACGTTTAAAGTGCCCTAAAATACTAATTTAAAACTACTTTCTGTGTATATTTTTTGCCGTTGATCAATGCCGAAATTATATAAATTCCTGGAGTAAATGAATTGTAATCAATTGAATATGTTGAAGATTTTGGATCTGCGATTGCCATCATCTGCCCTGAAATATTATAGATAAAACACCGATCAATATCACCTTCATCACAGGTGAGCTGAAGGGCTGAAGCACCATACAAAACCTTCAGAGCATTGGCTGCTTTTATATCGGCGACCAATGTTTTTATATCCAAATCAGAAACAGCAATTTTATAAACATTCGACTTTCCCAAAACATATAGCGAATCAGCCAAAACTTTACCGGCGGCGTAAATAACTCCCCCCAATTTGGCATCTTTCCAACTCAATCCGCCATCATTTGAGAACTTATTTAAAGTTGATGAACCAAGCGACATAAAAGAATTGTCGTCCAATGCAACAAAATCAAGCCCTCCGTTAACACCCGACAATTTCGAGAATGTACTTCCTCCATCTTTTGTATAAAATACGCCCTTATTATTAGAAGTCTGAAAATAGAGTTCATCTTTATTTCTCATTGTTATTGAGTTGATAATTAACAAACTGTCAGCACCAACTGTAATCTTGGGATATAAGTCTGTAAACGAATTGCCTCCATCACTAGTCTTCATCAATATCTTATTTCCTGAGATATAACCCGTCTCGCCCGAGAATTTGATGGATGTTATCACGGCGCTGCCAAAATCTTTAGTCACAGCAACCCATGAATTTCCGCCATCAGCAGTTTTAAATACCCTCGAGTGCTTGGTCGTTGTGTGTGAAACCGAAACAGAGTCATACCAGCAAACATTCAAATACGCGGTTTGCGCATTAACACATTCGATTGTGTAATTGTCCATCGCGTAGCAACCTGTCATCAATGGATATTTTGAAGCGTCGGTCGGGGCACTTTTACCAACATTCTTTGTGTTCAGCACTTTCCATGTTTTCCACGCGTCTTCAGTCTTAAATATTAGCCCGTTTAAAATATAGTCGTCGCCCGTAGGAAAATCGACAAGTTTATACATGCGTGTTGTAGCATATCCGACCAATTCTGAAGCGCTTACACTTCTATAGTCATAATTTCCATCGAATAAGTACATCGGCGGAAGCGATATGTCTGTCCAGGTCAGACCCTTGTCCACCGTTTTTTTTGCAATTTGATCATCTCCTACAATCATAGCAGAATTGGTGTCGAACTGATACATTTTCTGAAGATTGCTACTGCCGCTTGCAAGCGTCTTCGACACCCAGTGATAATTTCCTGCCTTCAAATCGCTAACCGACATTTTGTAAATTACCGGGGCCGACAAAACGTACAAAGAATCGTTAAACACACCTGGTATTTCAAAACATGTCTTCCCGGGAAAACAACTGACCCAGGTAACTCCCCCATCTTTTGTCGCTTTCGAAACCGATAAAGCACCCAATGAAATCATCGTTTTTTCGTCGAGCTGAAAGAAATCGAAACCACCGCTGGCACCTGTCAATTTATTAAACGTAACTCCTGAATCAGCAGAAGAATAAACGCCATTCGTTGTAACAATAGTCATTCTGCCTGAACCGAACGAGTGAATATCGTTTATAAAAGCAGTAGAGCCTGCAACAGCAGAAAAAGCCGGAAAAATATCTGTTGTTGTATCAGTCGATGTCGATCCTTTCAGTAGAATTTTATTGCCGCCAATATAAATATCAGTTCCAAACATTCGAATTGACGTTACAAAAGCTCCGGCAAAATCTCCGGTTATTGCCGTCCATTTGCCACCTCCATTCACGGTTTTAAAAACTGCGGAATGCGTTTTCCTCACACCAGAAATAATATCATACCACTGAAGGAATAACAGCGCCGTCGATTCATTGATAGTTAAAACAGAGTATGGATTAAGGGTGATGCATCCTTTCGCATTTGGGTTTAGTCCCGGATCAGTGCCTTCTCCGACATTAGAAAGATTCACAACGTTCCAGCTTTGCCCGCCATCGGTTGTTTTAAGCAAAACACCACTTATATATACATCATCTTCACCAGCAGATGGGTTATCTACCAGCAAAGTTTTTCGGGCAACCATATATCCTACATTCCCGGTAATACTTATATCATTAAAGTTATACTTAGGATTTAATAGACCAGCGTCATCCCATGAAATACCTTTGTCTCTTGTAATTTTAAATGTCTTTCCCATTCCGGCAATAACTGCAGTGTTATCATCGTGTACAGCCATTCCTTGCAGATTATTGTCTTTACTGATTTCCTGCGACTTCCAATTAAAAGCAGGTGAAGAAATTTGAGCTTTTGTAAGCAACGGAAGAAATAAAAGAACTATAAAAAAAATAACAAAATCTGATAGGAGCTTTTGATGTAAACTTTTCACACAACTATAGTTTTTCATGATAGGATAGCTAAAATTGAAATAACCAGATCTATGTTTTTCGAACTGTAAATCTATGATTTTCGTCTCAAAAACGGCGAAGGATATTGAAATAAAGCTAAAATATAAAACTATTAACACTAATGGGTTACCCTTAGTCCAGGATACTTTCTGTCGATATATTTAATTGCTTCTTCCCTGGTTCTGAAAATTTCTCCATATTCTTCGTCCCAACTTTGTCCCTTTTTAAAGCTAATTTTTTTGCACTCCAGCGTTTTGTTAGCCATCACATCTTCCAAAGCCTGCATTTTAATTTTATTGGAATCAATTTCTAAAACTCTAACGTGTACCTCTTTAATTCTGATAGGATTTCCTTCCAGATCACAAACCATAATTAATCCATAGCAATCTACGCCTTCTTTCACCCAGGGACCGATGCTTTTATCCACTTTAACCGTCATGATATTGGAAGTATCGTCATATTTATACTTCGCAATTTCTTTTGATTTGTCTGCTCGTTCACATCCTTCAATCGTCAGAAGCAGTAGAAAAATAAATAATATGTGGATGAAGTCCTTCATTATCTGTAAAGATCTTTTCAGCAAATTTTATTAAAATTTTTAGCAAATGTATAATTTAATTTTAGCCAACTTAGCTTGGTTGCCCGTAACTCCAATACAACTCAACCAATGCTCCCATCACCAACTTTAGCCCCATTATAAAAAAAATGACTCGCAAATGCGAGCCATTTCTACCAATAAAATCAACCTATTTTACGAATAATAAAACCTTCTTAAGCAGCATAGTCCTTCAATGATTTTTCAAGCTTTTTGCGAGTAAAGAAAATACGACTTTTAACTGTGCCAAGTGGCAAATCTAAGTCTTCTGCTATTTCCTTGTATTTATATCCATCAAGGAACATGTTGAATGGAACACGGTATTCATCTTCAAGGGCATTAATACACTTCACAATTTCTTTTGAACTGTATATCGATTCAGGTGACGGATAACTTTTGTCTTTCTGCATTTTCAGGTGCAAATCGTTATTCGATCCGTCGAAAGTATTTTTTGCTTTCACGTTTCTTCGATAATTATTAATGAATGTATTTTTCATGATTGTGTAAATCCATGCCTTGAAATTGGTGTTCTGAGTGAACTTGTCACGATACGTTAACGCTTTAAGAAACGTTTCCTGCAACAAATCCTGAGCCTTTTCGTGATCAGATGTAAGACTTAATGCATAGTACAACAACTTGTCTTGCAAACTTAAAAGTGCGGTGTTAAATTGAAGCTGTGTCATGGCGTTCGTTTTTTAATTTGTTAATTTTAGGACAAATATACTCAAACAAAATTTCGAATAAAGGATTTTAATGTCTTTTATTCTTCGATATTTTTGATTGCTTATAAAAAATATTTATTGAGGGGAGGAAACAACATCAGGTTGGTAAGCATACGAAGATTTACATAACCGTGTTCTTTCATTGTAATATGTTATTAAACAAACATTTCCGCCATTCGATACGCATTAAATTGAAAATTATTTTCTTATATTATAGAGCAAGCCTATTCCTCTCTGGCATTCATTTTTTTGTATTTTAGCCGCCTCAAATTTTTATTCTTATTTAATGAAACAAACATGCAGATCTTTAAAAAGGGCTGAAATGTTGACTTTCAGAAGATGGGGGCGAAAATCGTATTCGTTATTCAGTGTACTTAAAAAGCCTGTGCGCATTGGCGTTCTTCTGGCCGTTTATACTACAGCATTCGAAAACGAATATGTTTCGGCTCAAACCGATACTTCGAAAGTTAGCATGGAATACAACCTCGACGAAATTGAGGTTAGCGCCCAAAGATCACCTGTTGCTTTCTCGCAGGTGGCGCGGATTGCATCCGTAATTACCAGAGAAGAAATTGAAGCGGCACCGGTTCAAAGTATCCAGGAACTTTTGGAGTACGCGCTCAGTGTTGATGTCAGGCAGCGCGGTCCGCTTGGAGCCCAGGCCGATATTTCAGTAAGAGGTGGCTCATTCGATCAAACACTCATTTTAATCAATGGCATCAACGTCTCCGACTCACAAACCGGTCACCATTCTCTCGATCTTCCCGTTAGTCTAAAAAACATCCAGCGAATTGAAATTCTTGAAGGCCCTGCGGCCCGTGTTTTTGGTCCGAATGCTTTCTCCGGAGTAATTAATATTATTACTGGTGTTGAAGCACAAACAAATGTTAAAGTTGATGTAGCAGCAGGGCAACATAAACTTTCAGATTTAAACCTATCAGGAAATTTGATAAAAGGCTCATGGAGCCATTTTGCTGCCGTAAATCGGATCTCGACTGACGGTTATATTGATAATACCGATCTCAAAAATCTGAATGCCTTTTATCAGACAAGAGCAAATTTAAAGCCCGGAACACTCAATTTTCAGGTTGGACGCACAAATAAATCATTTGGAGCAAATAGCTTTTATACCGCAACTTACCCCAATCAATACGAAGAAACAAAAACTACATTTGCTTCGGTAAAATTTGAAACTGGCAAAAAAATACACATCAATCCTTCGTTATACTGGCGACGCCATCAGGACAAATTCGAACTTTTCCGCGACGATCCGCCAAATTGGTACAAAGGGCATAACTATCATTTAACCGATGTCTTCGGAAGCAAGCTTGATGCCTGGTTTTCCTCAAGTCTTGGGAAAACAGCTTTTGGTGGCGAAATCCGTTCTGAAAACATTTGGAGTAATGTTCTGGGAAACGCGCTGACAACACCGTTGGAAGTGCCCGGCGAAAAGGGCCAGTTTTTCACAAAATCGTACTCCCGCACAACGATCTCCTATTTTGCAGAACATTCGTTTTACATTAAAAATCTAGCAATTTCAGGAGGAGCAATGGCTAACCGAATATCTGATTTGGGTTTTGGCTGGAAAATTTATCCGGGCTTGGATATTTCGTATGAATTTGTCAATCATTATAAATTATACAGTTCAGCAAATTCAACCTTGCGGATGCCAACTTTCACCGACCTGTTCTACAATGGTCCCACAAACGTTGGCAATCCTAACCTTAAACCAGAAAAATCTCAAACCTACGAGGGCGGACTTAAAATTACCTACCCGGGATTTTTCGGGCATGCAGGCATATATTTTAGAAAAGGAAAAGATTTAATTGACTGGGTTCGGGCGAGTGACTCTGAAAAATGGCAGACCCAAAATCTTACGCGGATCAATACCACAGGAGTTGAAGTAAGCGGAACTCTTTCGCCTGAGAGAATATGGAAATCAAAGTTTTTCCTGACCAAACTGGGGATAAATTACGCATACAGTCATTTAGAAAAAGGCACAAACAATGTTTTTTCGTACTATGTACTCGACAATCTGAAAAACAAACTCGATTTCCAGGTTGAACACCGGATATGGCAGAAAATAGCCGCATCCTGGAGAATCAGCTACCAGGAC
>Ga0116171_10001535_pt1 | contig 22766 bp, 14 predicted proteins | sample AD_JPNHW2_MetaG_FD_89798 | JGI IMG/M metagenome (GOLD analysis project Ga0116171, IMG submission 89798) | Active sludge microbial communities of municipal wastewater-treating anaerobic digesters from Japan - AD_JPNHW2_MetaG | ecosystem: Engineered > Bioreactor > Anaerobic > Digestate | place...
ATGTTGTAATTGATAAATATAAAGCAGCGCTTGATGAACTTGCCGGTTTTCTCACAGCAAATCCGGGTATTGTAATAAACGTTGCCGGGCATACCGACTCACGAGAGTCGGAAGGATATAATATGGCGCTCTCGGAAAAACGTGCCGGTTATGTTGTAACCTATTTAATCAAAATTGGAATTCCGAAATCGCGTGTCGAAAAGTCGTTCTTCGGCGAAACCAAGCCGGCTGCTTCTAACGAAACCCCCGAAGGGATGGCGTTAAACCGCAGGGTGGAAATATCAGAAATAAAGCACTAGACCGTATCCTTGATAAGCAGAAAAGCCGGAATAACAGAATTCCGGCTTTTTTTTGTGCGGGTACTATCCTCTTTCTACCGGCCATCACCATATCCGGGTTTCTGAATCTTCGGTAAACGATCAGCAGACGATCAATCGCGGAGCAGATGTATGTTGATTCCCGTTCCTCATCCGGCCTCGTCCTTTTCCGGATCAGCACATTTCAACGAATAGCTTATTCAAAAGCCATCTTATTGAGATAGAATACATTGCGCTTGTTTTCGGTAAGGAAGTTGTTCCGTATTGTTTCATAGCCGGAGGCAAGGAAATACTTGCCGTACCAGTGCTCCATCGTTCCAAGGTATTCAGAAGTAACCTCATCGGTCTGACGTTTTGGGGCAATGGTTACATATTCGGTATGTTCAACGGTTTCAGGGCCTTTAATGGTTTTTACCGCCAGTTTACCGTTCGCGTTATAAAACAGCGTCATCTCGTCGCCATCGAATATGTAATTCATTTTGTGGTTAAGGTAAGTCGTCAGGATGTCACGCATTTCCATGCCGTTGTCCCACACTTTAACCCCTGATGAGTCAAAGGCAGCCAGGAAAGCGTTGCAATAACGGAAGCCGTCGAATACCGAATAGGTTGAAGGGAATGCCCTGCCGTAATAATCATAAACCATTTGGGTCATGGTGTGGTATTCCGGATAATAAGTTTCGCCGAGAAGCAGGAATTTTCCGTCGGATGCAATGATGCTATGCATCAGAATGCGATAGTTAAGCGAGTTATTGTCATCATCAACCGTATTATCCTCTCCCGTCAGTCCGGTTTTCTCTTTTTTTTCGTTCCGGCGGCGAAGACGGAGAATATCCATATCGCTGGTTATCTTCAGGGCGTTGTTGAAATCTACAAAATTGTAATACTTCAACGCAGGTGGCGAACTTCCGCCCACCAACGAAGAAAAATAACCGTCCGAAACCGGTGTGTTATCCTTGTTGGCATCGTATGTATAAGGACGGTTGTAAAGGCTGTTGTAATAATAATAATTGTAGTAGTCATTATAATAGTCATAGGTCCGGCGTCCGCGGTTGGAATAACCATAGCAGCCTGCAACAAGTCCCTGCGTATCGGAAAGCGGTATGTATTCAGCCGAATTGATGATCCGTTTTTCGACTTCCCCCTCGAAAGTGGTGGTGCTGCGGAGCGCCGATGACAAATCATATTTATTAATATACAAGTTGTTGCGTGTGGCGGTTTTCTGAACCTTATAGGTAGCATATACGCCTTTGTAGATGCTGTCGACGGCAACATCCAGCAATAGCGCATCGTCTTCGGCGCTGATCTCGAAATTGCGCTTTTGGCCATCGATCAGCGAAAATGCTATGAGGCCGGGTTTGCTTTTCTTTTCGTTATATCCAATGAAAATCAGATCGTTAAGCACTTCAAAATCCACAATATCCGCTTTGTATGGAATGTCGCTGTGGTGTTCGGTGAGGATTTGTTTCGAAGGAATAAAAAAGAATACCGAGATGTTTCCTTTATCATTCCGTTTGGTATCGTGAAACAGCAGGTATAAACAATTGTTGCGGTAAATGCTTTTCAGGAAACTGACATCTTCCCGCAAGGGAATTCTTTGTTGCCATATTTTCTGAAAGTTGCGGTCGAGAAGATAAAATGACCATGAAACAGAGTCTTTCCCGCTTTCTTCGATGGTGGGATAAAACAGGCATACTCCCTGGTCTCCGCAGGCAACATGGTTAAAAGGATCAGTTCCCGAACGGGTAGGCGCCTCAAACCGAACCGGTTGGGCCGTCTGGGGCAGAACCATCACGGGAATAAGGATAAGCAGTAAGATATTTAAACAGTTTCGGAGCATAAACGGCAGATTGGACATTCAAAATTAATAATTCGGTATCGCTTTGTCCTAAACAAGCGTAAAAAAAGCAGCCTGAAGAGGCTGCTTTGGTATTATTTCCGCTGACCGGCGTTATCTGACGACAACGCGTGAAGTGGAAAAAGTTCCAGTTTGATGGTTATAAACCGATAAAATGTAGAGGCCTGGCGACAGTGATTTTACATCAACCCGGGTTGCGCCATCCTGAACCTGACGGTTTATAACTGTTTTTCCGGATGAGTTAATCAGGGAGAAAGAATAATCACCGGCTTCGGCGACATTCAGAAAGAACCATTCCGTGCAGGGATTGGGATATGCTTCAAAGGCAACATCTTTGGGCGTTTCTTCCATTCCGACCCCGGAGCTGGCTGTGATTAAAACATCATCAACTTCCCAGGTCGGCGCGTCATTCGTTGTGGAGGTGTATTTGAAGGCAATACGGACATTTGGCTGATCGTAGGATGACAGGTCAATATACTCTGAAGGCGTCCATGTCCACGATCCCGGTGAAAGCGTTATTCCCTGGCTCACGTCGATCCAGGTGCCGCTGGTTGCCGGATTGCCGCTGGTGTAATCTGTCGAGAGAAGAATGACCATCGGGTTGCTGCCATCGCCATAATTCTCGCCGGAGAAAAACCTGAACATGGCTTCATGGGTTCCGGTCAGGTCGATGGCTGGCGAAATCAGCCAGTCTTCATTTTCGAAATTTCCGGATGAATAACCGCTCATTTTGGCGCATCCGCTTCCGTCAATTCCGTGAATTGAATCATACACCCATATCTGGTCGCCCATAACGCTGTATTGAGTCCAGGGCTCAAGTCCGTCGTCGAAGTTATAAAACTTAACGATGGCCTGGGTTGTGGCTTCAGCGGCAGGTGCCGTTCCGTCCGTTTTATAGTCGATATACTGGCCATAATTGGTGTAAGGGAAAATCCGGAAATAATAAAGGGTTGATGCAGCAAGTCCGTTCCATGTATGCGACTGGGCGCCGAAGGTAACATTCCACGCACCTTTACCGTCACTCAAATCTTCATCGTCGGCTTCAGGCGTGCCATCAACCGGCGGTGTGATGGCTGAAGAGGTTGATGCTTTAATCAGATATCCGGCTGGCAACTGTGTTCCGGTAGCGTCAACCCAGGTCAACAGTGCCGAAAGGCCTTGACCTGTTGCGGTAAATGAGGCAGGATAAGCGGAAGGTTCAGGATCGGGGGTATACGTTCCCAGCACCTGGCCGTTGTTTACCTGTCCCATGGTAGCCGTTGCAGGGGGCTGCCAGACAAATGCGGCATACTGGCTTCCTGTTCCGGACAGTTGTAATGACTGTCCCACAGGTGAATTGACTTCAGAAACCCCGATATCGACAGAGGTCATGCCACTGGCAGGCCCGTCAACAGCAGTAAGGGTACCTTCATAACTCAGGAATTGAGCCGTGATAACCGTTCCCTGATAGCTCAGGCACAATCCGTCGGGAGCGCCATTCTGTATGCTCAGTCCGGCAGCCGTATAATTCAGGTAATAAAAAGTGAAACTGCCGCTGGTGGCTCCCACGGTATATTCGCTCAGTAACTTCTGGCTGTATGTTTTTCCGTCATTACCATTGTACAAATCTACCGCAAAATCAGAAAGCGTGTAACTGCCCGGATTTTCGATGACCACTTCAATAAATTCATCGGCGTCGGTGCCGGTGTTGTCGTAATGGATTTCGTTGATCCATGCATTCTGGGCCGAAAGGCCTGCTGCAGCCAGGAAGGCTGCAGCTAAAGCCAGTAGTTTTTTTCGCATAGTTACCGTTATTACTTTTATTTCAGGATCAGTTTCTGCGTTGTTATGGTTTTGCCGTCATTGGTGGTCAGGCGAACCAGATAAATCCCATCGGGGAACCGGCTCATATCCACCGGTATAATTTCTGCTGCCGATTTTATCGACACAACTTCGCTGCCCAGCAACGACAACACGGATATATTAATTGATTTGTCCGTCGGATTGGTTACATATACTTTTTCGTGAGCAGGGTTGGGGTAAATTCTTACTGCGTCAGAAGGAATCCGGGCAATTCCGTCGATATCCACATGAATATAATCGGTTTTGGTAAGCGTCCCCGAACCATACACATTGGTAGCCGTGAGCGTTACCGGGTATACGCCGAATGTGTTGTAGCGGATGTTAGGATTTTGTTCGGTTGATGATTCAGGCGTTCCGCCGGGGAAACTCCATTCCCAGGATATGGGATTGTTGGCTGAAAGGTCGGTAAACTGAACATATTCTCCTTCGAGTAAGGTGGTAGGATAACCGGTAAAGTTGGCAAAAGCGGGAGGGTTGACGCAGCCTGAGCCTGGCGTGGCGTAAACACTGTCGCCGGCAGCATTTACAGCAGCCAGTTCAACAGAGGCTTTCCAGTTTTCGGCAAGCGCGTTGTTGCTGTTGGGATCGCAAAGGGTTAATGAAGGCCCGTAGCCGTCGGCAATGGAATCCCAGGGCAGTTGGTCGTCGTAGGTAACCTGGTCGATGATGTACCCGTAAGGGTCCTGCAGGGTAATTGCTTCGCCGGAATTGCTGAGGGCTCCTGATGTCCATTGGATGGCGGAGACTCCGAAAGTGTTCTGGATAGCGGCTGCATTGGCGGCTACCACGAGGTAATTCCCGGAAGGCAGGTCAACAGAAGGGAACGTGAGGGTTACGCCTTCGGTGAAGGTGAATCCTTCCAGGTTTACGGAATTCCCGTTATTGTATATTTCGATGAACTCGAGGGTGTCGGTGCCTGATTCAGGCGGGTTGTACATGATTTCGGTGATTACGAGATTTGCACCGCTTCCGCACCTGGCGTTCGGTGTTGCGAAAATACTGTCGCCGGCTGTATTTACAGCGGCAAATACCCTGGAAGCCGACCATGATTCGGGAAGTGAATTATCGGCGTTCGGATCGCATATTTCCAGGCTGGGGCCATGTCCGTTTGCCAGGGTATCCCAGGGTAGATCGGGAAGATAATGAACATAGTCTTTTACGTTGCCGATAGCGTCTTTGATTTCGATCTCGCTGCCGAAATTGTTGAGTATTCCGCTTGTCCATTGTGCCGGCGTAAACCCGAAAGTATAATCAAACGAAAGGGCATTGCGGGCTATCACAAAATAATCGCCTGCGCTGATGGTCGTGTCTGGAAACACATAGTCGATTCCCTGTGAAAAATACCAGCCGTTGAGGTTAACGTCGGTAACGCCTTTGTTATAAAGCTCGATAAATTCGATGGTGTCGTTACCTGCATCGGGCGGATTGTACATAATCTCATTGATCACAATGTTGTCGCTTGAGTTGTAGGTAAAGTCAGAAAGGCTGCGGGATGTGATATAATCTCCGTCGGAACGTGAGTTGGGAATAATGACGAGATCCTCGCGTGCTGATGGAACCGGAGTGCCGATGTAGTCAACATCATAGAAGGTGGTGCGGAAATTTCCGCTGGTGCCGTTAATATCTGTCACAGGGTATACTGTGCCGTTGGCAAAATTGCCTGACGGACTGGTAAACGTAACATCGGGCACTTTAATCAGTTCTGATTCATAATTTTCCCAGTTGCCTAACAGGTCGCCCAGGGATACTTCTTCCGGTGTGATGGTGTTTCCTGTGGATGCCGGGGCGCCGGGATCGGCTTCAGGGGTAAATTCCATCATGCCGTTAAATTCTGTCACGGTTCCTGTAATATTCGTGATGGCATCTCCAGGTGCATAGGTGGTAGTGATTTTTCCGGCATTATCATCGATGAGGATGGCTGCAGTGGCATCCTGGATGAATTTCTGATGACGGTACGATTGCTGGAATGTGAGAACGCCCTGGCCGGTATAGACGTAAATTTCACCCGGAGTTCCAGCGCGAAGAGCTGCTATAGTATTGACTACTGTTGGGAATGTATATGTTGCAGAGGCGATGGAACTTGGATCGTAACCCGTAGCATAAGCACGTGCTTTCAGTGTTGTAGTGGAACTTATGGCAACTGGGCTGGTATACAATGTACCATTCCCGGTATTATTGGGATCAGTACCATCAATAGTATAATAGATTGATGCTCCTACTGTAGCACATGTAATTGTAACATTTTGTGTTGAATAATAATAACCTGTTCCAGGATCAAGGGTTGGAAGCGCTGCAGCCGTAGTTGAACAAGTATGTGTTGGCGAAAGAGTATTTCTGGGCGTAGGAGCCGAAGACGAAAAATCAAGTGAGTTGTCATTAGAATCCTGACATCCGTCAGATGCTCTGATCACAGAAGTAGTATTGCTCATAGCTACACTTGCTGCTGAACCTTCAAAGCAATTGGCTGTACCTGTGCCAACAAGATCCATAATCTGTCCACTGGTAGGACAAGCGCCAGTCAATACGAGAGAACTGTTGCAGAGGGCAACTTTACAATTTGTTCCCGACATCGGAATTGTACCAATAACATCGGGAGTTGGAAGGGGAACGCTGCCTCCTGAACCGGCGGCTTCCTGTATCAGGTAATACTGCCCAGGCGCTAATGAGACTGCCGTAAGGGTTGTTACCTGCCAGGACGATCCCGTTGCCGAGGCGTACTGAACGGACCACCCGGCTAGATTCACATTGGAAGTTCCCCTGTTGAAAATCTCAATAAAGTCATTAGTATAGGTGGAACCGGAATTACCACCTCCGCCGTACATCTGGCTAATTACTACCTGACTGTTTCCGACTTTTAGAAAGCCAAAAAACAAAAATACCGTAACTGTCACGGCAAACAGAGTAAATTTTCTCATATGGATTTAGATTAGTATTAATATTCGTTTTTTTTTAGTGTAAAGTTTCACTACAAATATATTACATATTGCTTTGTCATTTTTGCCAATAGTGTGAATTAATATTAATTTATCATCACTTGAATCGTTGCCTAATAAAAAGAGGCCTCTCTGTTAGAGATGGCCTCTTCTGATTTAGTGAGATAAATATCAGTTATTTAACTTCTTCAAAATCCACGTCGGTCACTTCCTGATCGGGTTGTGATCCTCCGCCCTGTTGCTGTTGCTGTTGTTGCCCGGCGCCGGGATTGTCCTGGGGCGCACCCTGCGATGCTTTATACAGCTCTTCGCTGGCAGCCTGCCAGGCTGTGTTCAGCCTGTTCATGGCATCGTCGATAGCAGCAATGTTATGGTTTTTGTGAGCTTCCTTCAGTTCAGCCAGCGCTGATTCGATGGGCGCTTTTTTGTCGGCGGGAAGTTTATCGCCGAATTCTTTCAGTTGTTTTTCAGTCTGGAAGATGAGGGCGTCTGCACTGTTGATTTTATCCACTTCTTCCTTCATCTTGCGGTCTGATTCGGCATTGGCGTCCGCTTCTTCCTTCATTCGCTTAATTTCGGCTTCGCTGAGCCCGGAAGATGCTTCGATACGAATCTGCTGCATTTTACCGGTTCCCTTGTCCTTGGCAGTTACATGAAGAATGCCGTTGGCGTCGATATCAAAAGTTACTTCGATCTGGGGAATTCCGCGGGGCGCAGGCGGGATGCCGTCAAGGTGGAACCGGCCGATGCTTTTATTCCCTGATGCCATAGGCCGTTCTCCCTGGAGAATATGGATTTCAACCGAAGGCTGGTTGTCGCTTGCCGTTGAGAATACTTCCGATTTACGGGTAGGTATGGTGGTATTCGATTCGATCAGTTTTGTCATTACACCGCCGAGCGTTTCGATGCCCAATGAAAGCGGGGTAACGTCAAGAAGGAGCACGTCTTTTACTTCACCGGTAAGCACTCCGCCCTGGATAGCTGCCCCGACGGCTACCACTTCGTCAGGATTTACACCTTTTGAAGGCGTTTTTCCGAAGAAATCTTCCACTGTTTTCTGGATTACGGGAACACGGGTCGAACCACCGACCAGAATGACTTCGTCGATCTGGGAGGCTGTATATCCTGAATCGGATAAGGCTTTACGGCAAGGTTCGATGGTGGAGCGCACCAGGTCGTCGATCAGTTGTTCAAATTTAGCGCGGGTAAGCGTACGGACAAGGTGCTTGGGAATACCGTCGACCGGCATGATATACGGAAGGTTGATCTCTGTTTGCGTGGAACTCGAGAGCTCGATCTTGGCTTTTTCGGCAGCTTCTTTCAGCCGTTGCATGGCCATGGCATCTTTATGCAGATCGATGCCTTCGTCTTTTTTAAATTCATCGGCAAGCCAGTCGATAATGCGATGGTCAAAGTCGTCGCCTCCAAGGTGGGTGTCCCCGTTGGTTGATTTGACTTCGAAAACGCCTTCGCCAAGTTCAAGGATTGAAATATCGAAAGTTCCGCCGCCAAGGTCAAAAACAGCAACCTTCAGGTCCTTGTTCTTTTTGTCGAGGCCGTATGCCAGGGCTGCAGCAGTAGGTTCATTGATAATTCGTTTAACGGTAAGCCCGGCAATTTCGCCTGCTTCTTTGGTTGCCTGCCGTTGTGAGTCGCTAAAGTATGCCGGGACCGTAATAACGGCTTCGGTAATGGTTTGACCAAGGTAATCTTCAGCCGTTTTCTTCATCTTTTGTAAAACAATAGCTGAGATTTCCTGAGGCGAATACATGCGGTCGTCAATCTTTACGCGGGCCGTATTATTATCCCCGCGAACAACGGTATAAGGCACCCGCTGGACTTCTTTGGTAACGCGGTCAAAGGTTTCTCCCATAAATCGTTTGATGGAGAAAACCGTTTTATGCGGATTTGTGATAGCCTGACGCTTGGCAGGATCGCCTACTTTTCGTTCACCGTTTTCGGTAAAGGCAACAATTGAAGGAGTAGTACGACGTCCCTCGCTGTTGGGGATGACAACCGGTTCGTTGCCTTCCATAACGGCTACGCAGGAGTTTGTAGTTCCAAGGTCTATTCCAATGATCTTTCCCATAGTATCGGTATATAAATTGTTAGTTTTCAGAATTTCTTTTGAGACAAAAAGCATTGTCAATCATTGTGCCATAAATGATAGCTGAATTTAATATTTATCGGATTATCTTCCGGAAGAGAAACGCGATAATATCTAAAAGCGAATTGTAACTTATTGATAAGCAATAGCTATAAAGAGGCGATGGCCGGTTCTTCAGGCCAGTGAACAGCATTTATTCATACCGGCTTGTCAGGGCGATGGTGACAAAAAGTCAGCCTGTTTGAAACGTAACGGACCATTCAGGAGAAAGGGCGGTATTCGTCGGGATAAGAGCCGGGTCACCACTCAGGAATAACCAGCTTCACGCGGCATCAGGCAATCAGGATCAGGAAGGTATTTCCTTGTCAGGGATGAGCTGCCTGGCAGGATTCCCGTTTTTCAATTGCCGGTTCACTGTTGCCGCCGGAATTCTTCTTTAATCTCCTACCGGCCTCACAAACTTCAGGTTGGTATTGTTGTAGAGGTCAAGTTGGGTGTCCTTGCCTAACATGTAGTCCGACTTTTTCTGATAACGTGATGAAAACAATCCGATGCCGTTGGTAATATTTGAGTATTCCGGTTTTTCCATCAGGACACCGGTGGTTGGTTCGTTTACTTCGATGTAGGTATTGAAGTCATCGCCGACAACCGTAAAAATCAATTCCAGGTGATCGGCGACACGGGCAATCACGGCTTCTTCGGCAGCCGCATCCGCGTATGGGATCTGGGCAGTACAGCGCGCGTAAAAATCTGCATTCAGGTACTCAACCGACATTGCTTTTCCGCCATCTAATGATGATGACCTTTTAGCTGGAAATTTCCATTCAACTTTACGAACGATAGTGTCTCCGGGCGATGAAGTTTCCTTGTAGAAGTAATAGAGTACAGGCTGATACAGACGCCCGTTCTCAGCCGATTCCCATTCGAACTTTTGAGTGGTGGTATTTGCTTTTTTAAAATTTAATGTTTTTAACCAGTAGTTTGGATTTGAAATATTAAAATCCTGTACCAGTTTAGTAGAAGAGCTTACAACCTTCCCGTTTTTTTTGTTAACTATTTTTAGATTATAGGTTGCTGTTGGGTTTAATGTTCCTTTGGCAATGTAGTAGAGATGGTCGGGGTAGTAGAAAGCGCCGGAATCCTTGATGGCAAGCGTAATGGTGTCAAAGGTCAATATGTTACCTGTTCCGTCGCCGGTTACTTCTTCGAGTGTGACTTCAATGTTGCCTCCATAGGAAGAGGAATCGGGGATCTGAGAGTATTCCACTGCGTTCCCGCTTCCCAGAAAGGCTTTATTGATGCGCAGATAGTGGATACTGTCGTTTTGACTGAGGATGCCATAGACTACAGTTATGTCTTTGTAGCCGGCTGTTATGTCAAAGTCGGTTTCGCAGGAAGCAAGTGAAAAAACGAAAGGGAGAAGCAGAATAAGAAAGGGGATACGCTTCATGGCAGAAAGTCTCATGGGTGATAATCGATTAAGCATGGCAAATTTATATATATTTTACCAGTCGGGAACCAGCCCTTAAATTATCTTTTGCCTGTCCGGATATTTTCTTTGTAGTTTTGCATCCTCAATTGACCGAAATCGCAGCAATTCGCAGGCGATGCCGGTATGCTCCTTCTTATCTGATTTGAGAATACATCAGGTTCTTAAAAAGCAATTGATATGTCAAAATTCAGTTCAGTGTCAAAGGTCACAACGCATGTGCTCCAGGAAATGAAGCTCAAGGGTGAAAAAATTGCCATGCTTACTGCTTACGATTATTCAATGGCAAGGTTGCTGGATCGGGCAGGCATTGATGTTATCCTGGTCGGCGATTCCGCCTCCAATGTCATGGCAGGCCATACAAGTACGCTGCCGATAACCCTGGATCAGATGATATACCATGCATGCTCGGTGATACGTGGCGTATCGAGGGCCATCGTTGTTGTTGATATGCCTTTCGGAACATACCAGGGAAATTCACGCGAAGCCCTTCAATCTGCCATCAGGATCATGAAGGAAGCCGGAGCCGATGCCGTCAAGATGGAGGGTGGGGTGGAAATTATTGAATCAGTGGAACGGATTTTATCGGCCGGAATTCCCGTAATGGGACATCTGGGACTTACCCCGCAGTCAATCCATAAGTTCGGTACCTATGTGGTGCGTGCAACTGAGGAACCGGAAGCCCGAAAATTGGTTGATGATGCTAAAAAGCTTGAAGAAGCAGGGTGCTTTTCCGTAGTTCTGGAAAAAATACCGGCAAAATTGGGGGCCGAAGTAGCCTCAAAAGCCAGAATACCGATAATCGGCATCGGGGCCGGTCCGGATGTTGACGGGCAGGTTCTCGTCCTTCACGATATGCTGGGCATTACAACCGAGTTTTCACCCCGGTTCCTGAGACGATACAGCAACCTCAGCGAGGAAATCATCAACTCGGTGAAATCATATATCTCCGACGTAAAATCACTGGATTTCCCGAATGAACGCGAACAGTACTGATTCGCCTGACAGTTTTACCCTGATCAGCAATAGTATCCTTTACGAGGATAACCATCTTCTCATCGTCAATAAAATGCCCTCGCAGATTGTCCAGGGCGATAAAACCGGCGATACTCCGCTTTCGGAAACGTTAAAGGGCTATATAAAGGAAAAATATAACAAACCCGGTGAAGTTTTCCTTGGCGTTGTCCACCGCCTCGACCGGCCTGTGAGTGGCGCCGTGATCTTTGCCCGCACCAGTAAAGCCCTTACCCGGCTCAACCTGATGCTGAAAAACCATGAAATACACAAAACTTACTGGGCAGTGACCGGGAATAAACCTCCTGCCGGGGAAGGATTGCTCATTCATCACCTGGTCAGGAATGAAGCGCAGAATAAATCCTATGTTGTCGCCGGCCCGCGCAAGGGATCGCAGGTTGCTGAACTCCATTATCGCCTGATTGCCAGCAGTGAACGATATTTTTTGCTGGAAATTGAACTTCACACGGGGCGCCATCATCAGATCAGGGCGCAGCTTTCCGCTATCGGATGCCCTATCAAAGGCGATCTGAAATACGGCTCTCCCCGCTCCAATCCCGATGGCTCAATACATCTTCATTCAAGAAAGATTGATTTTATTCACCCGGTTTCTAAATTAAATATTTCTGTAACGGCCCCTCCACATCCTGAAAAGGTTTGGAATATTATGGTTAATGCCTATAATTCAGGGTTGCCAAAGCAATAGATTCTTTTTTTTATTTAATTGGGACCAAATGCTCCCGGTTATTCGTGTTACCCGATCCTTCAACGGAAAACAAATTGGCGAAAATTGATGTAAGGTTTGCCAATTTAGGACATTTCGATCATTTTAATTTTTTTGAATACCGGTGTAATTGTTTGAAAAATAGCTGCGTGTAAATTTGGGCATATCTTTTGTTAAATATGGCGGTGCGTTCAAATATACATGGGAAACCGATAATGAGGCGGGAAATTAATGATTTCTAAATAATTTGTTATCAGTTTATTGCGGGATGATCTGTGGATCTGTCCTGCAACGTGTAAATTGGGGCATGAATGCAAAAATGGAAAAACAGTTTATCTGAAGCATACTTTTGAGAATGAAATACAGGCTGCTGACATGGACCCTTTTGGTTTTTCTGCTTTGCTCGGGCTTAACAGGTTTCAGCCGTGCAGGCTTAAAAATCTGTTCTGCCGGGAATCACCTGTCATGGGACGATCCAGCCGCCTGGCGCATTGTTCAAAACGGAACCACCGGCGCGGTTACTCCCCAGGGAGATGATACGATCATGGTCCGCCATGAAATATTGATGTACAATAATTTTGAACTGAACACCGGCAAACTGATTATCGAAAAAGAAGGTTCGCTGCTGGCGCCTGGTTGTACGGTTAATATCAGCTCCGATGCTGCCGGTGAATGTTCCGGCCGCCTGGAAGTTCTAAACCTTACTGTAAAAAGCTCTGCATCTTTTCTACTGATGCCGGAGGGCAAAGTCACCGTTAACGGATTGCTGCATGTTGATGCAGGAGCTTTGTTCACTCTTCAAGACAGTAAAAATAAACAAGGCTCACTGATTACTTACGGGCCCGTCGAAGGAAATGTCTCGGCGGGATATTCTGTTCCGGCCAATGAAAATCTGCTGGTTTCTTCACCGGTATCAGGAGCCGAGTCAGGGGTATTCCTGAATATGTACCTCCGTAATTATAACGAGCAAAAATCGGGATGGGGCGAATATATCGTGCCAACAACAGTTCCATTGAATCCGATGCAGGGTTACGAAGTGTTGTCCACCTATGAAGATTACCGCAATTTTACGGGGGTGCCTCTTTCCGGCGAACAAAAGATTGCCATCACTTCCGATGGCGACGGGTGGAACCTGGTGGGCAATCCCTATCCCAGCAGTATCGACTGGAGTCTGCTTGGCAATGGATATGATCACGGAGATTTTCCCCCGGGGATGAGTACCATATATTATTGGGATCCTTCCGGATCGGGCAACTTCTCAGTGTTCTGCGCCGGGGAGGAACCCATCTGCATTAACAATGGAAGTCCGGTTGTACATCCGATGCAGGGCTTTTTTGTGAAAGCCGGTGTTTCAGGTGAAATAAGTACGACCAACAAGATGCGTATCCATGCTGAAGATGGTGATTTCGTTGCCCCATTGCCGTTGTCAGCCTTAAAATTCAAAATCGAAGGCAATAATTTTTCGGATGAAGCAGTGGTGCGGTTTAATCCGGATGCCTCAGGCGATTTTGATATCGCTTATGATGCATACGAATTGCAGGGCTTCAACACGGCTCCGGGCATTTATACCACGCTGGCCGACGGAAGCAAACTGGCTATAAATACACTGGGATCTGTTTCTTCCGGGTCAATTATCCCGATAGATGTTATCATACCGTATGCCGGAATATCTGTCATAAAGGTTCAGGGGGCTTCTGCATTTGAATTCAGATATCCCGTCTATCTTGAAGATGAAAGCACCGGCATATACACGGATCTTCGTGCCGATTCGGTTTACAGTTTTGAATCCGAAAACGGAGATCCTGTTCGTCACTTCAAACTGCATTTTGCCTTACCGGGCGGAATTCAGGAAAATGAAACAAATACAATCTCGGTTACGGCCGGAGGTTCAGCCATTGATATAAAGGATGCTGAAGGACGTTCCGGCATTATCGAAGTATTTACCGTTGACGGGAAAAGAATATTCCGGTCGGCTGTAACATCCCTGGCGGCAGTCAAAATACCGGTTTCGCCTGGCCGGGTATATATAACGCGGATTGAAACCGGAGAGAAGGTTGAGACATGCAAACTTTACTGCTATTAAATCAACAGAGCACGAATAACATTATTTAAAACCGGCTAGTTAACAAATTATGAAGAGATTAAGAATCCTGTTGGCTGAAGATGATGAAATGATCGAAAAGATCACTTCATACTACCTTAAAAAATGCGGGCACGATGTAGATGTTGCCCGTAACGGATCTGAAGCCCTGCGTAAGTTCAGCAATGAACATTATGATCTTATTCTCATGGATATTCAAATGCCGGAAATGGATGGATTACAGGCTGTAAAGGAAATACGCCGCATGGAACAGGACAATCAGCAAAAAGAACATACAACCATAATCGCGATTACCACAAACGCCAATAAAGCTGAATGTATTGAAGCCGGTGTAGATGGTTACGCCCGTAAACCCTTCAGCCTCGAAGAATTTAACACGCTATTTTACCAGCACAACCTGGTTTAAAAACTACTTTTTTTACTATATCATTTTTTTCATTGCAGGTTAACCCCATCTCAAGGTGGGGTTTTTTGATGCGCTGCCGGCACATATTTAATACATTTGTCCAACACTTTTCGCTTATGAAAGTATTCGTCTGCCCGAAGAAAAAACCTTGTTTCAAGTGGTTCTTAATCATACAGGTTCTCATATCGTGTCAGGTTGCAAATGCACAATATTATAACTTAGGCCAGGATCCGGGCTCCATCCAGTGGAGGCAAATCCGGCTGAAAAACTTCAGGCTGGTTTATCCCGGCGAGTTTGAATCCAAGGCTCAGCGAATGGCAAATATCCTGGAATGTACATTCCCATTGGATACCTTTTCGTTAACAAGGCCGCCTTCGTCAATACCTGTAATCCTTCATACTTCAACGGTCGAGCCAAACGCTTTCACCGTATGGGCTCCAAAACGCATCGAGATGTATATGTGCCCTTCGCAGCAAACCTATGCACAGGACTGGATGGAACAACTGGCAATTCACGAATACCGCCATGCCATCCAGGTGAGTATGCTTGATCAGGGATTTACCCGCATCCTGTCAAAAATAACCGGGGAACAGGCTCTTGCTGCTGTCCTTGGCCTTTTTATCCCGACCTGGTTCATGGAAGGGGATGCTGTATCAGTGGAAACGGCCATCAGCCATTCGGGAAGGGGGAGGGTCCCTTCCTTTGAACAGGCAATACGGGCCCAGGTTATGCAAAAAGGAATCTATACGTATGATAAAGCTGTATTCGGGTCGTATAAAGATTATGTTCCCAATCAGTATGAACTGGGCTATCAGATCGTAGCAAATACCCGGAGACTATATGGCGCCCGGTCATGGGAAATGGTTCTCTCCAATGTAGCGCGCAAACCATATACCATTGTCCCTTTCGACCGGTCGCTGAAATCGTTGACAGGCATGGGTAAAAAAGCATTGTATGGGCAGACGCTCACTTACCTGGACAGCCTGTGGCGCATACAACAATCAAAAACAGTACTTTCGGAAAGAAGTCCCCTGCCCGTAAAAACAGCGAAAACCTATTCATTATACAAGTATCCCCAGTATGTTAACGACAGTGTTTTTATCGCGGAAAGGACTACCCTCGATGACATCAGCAGGTTTGTCCTGATCGACAGGGCCGGGAAGGAGAAAATTATTGTTACACCCGGTTTCTTCTCAGCGGACTACTTCACTGTCAATAGCGGTTTTGGAACGGGTTACAGTCTGAATAAGCCGGGTTCTTTCACTGCCGACAATATCTCATTGGTCGGGGGGGTGTTGGCATGGACCGAGAAAAGCGCAGACCCCCGATGGCAGCAAAGAAATTATTCCGTCATCAAAGTGTTCGATTTTAAGTCGGGTAAAATCCGTCAGTTGACTGACAGGAGCAGGCTTTTTGCTCCTTCCATTTCACCGGACGGAAAATCCATGGCTGCTGTCAGGGTTACAAACCATAATATATGTTCTGTTGTAATCCTGGATATGCTGACGGGCGATATTATGAAAGTGCTCTGTTCATCGCCCGACGAGTTTTATATGACACCTTCCTGGTCGCCTGACGGGCATATGCTTGTTTTTACAGTGCTGAACAACAGCGGGAAAAGTATCAGGATGCTGAATGTAAATACCGTTACCTCCCGCACTATTGTGAAACCGGGCTTTACCGATATCGCAAATCCTATGATTGCCGGGGGATATATACTGTACAACGGTTCTTATTCCGGGATCGAGAATATTTATGCGGTAGATACTGCTTCCGGAAACCGTTTCAGGGTTACATCGGCAGAATTTGGCGCCTGTAACGCATCCTTTAATCCGCATCTTAACAGGATTGTTTACTCCGAATATTCTGCGGGCGGTTATCATCCGGTAGAATCAGCTTTTGATCCGGCCGGATGGAAGCCCCTTGAGGAGGTGCAGGACAATTCGGTGTCGTTGTACAAATGGCTCTTGCCGCAGGAATCCGGAGTCGTTGATTCATCTTCAATAGGCAACAGGGTTTTCGATTCCGAGCCATATAAAAAGGCGTGTCACTTGTTCAGGTTTCACAGTTGGGCGCCGGCTTTCATCGATTTCAATTCGTCCTATTTAAATTCAGGCGTTTCGGTTGCTTCGCAAAATGAGCTAAGTACGGCAACTACATTGGCAGGTTACGACTGGGATATTGCCGAAGGCGTCGGCCGTTACCGGCTGAATTTTGAGTATGCCGGTTGGTACCCGGTTCTCGATGTGAGCGTAACGGAAGGGAAGCGGGCTGCATACGAGGAGTCGGATGAGGGGAAAAGCCACCGCTACACCTGGCGTGAAACATCCCTGAACGGAGGCGTGAAAATCCCTCTTTGTTTCATACACGGAAAGTACTATAGCGGGCTTCAGCCTTCGGTGCGTACCACCTGGACCAACATAACCCACAATACATCGGCAGATTCCGGGAGAATTTCAGGCACAATCAATACCATCGATTACCGGATATATGCTTACCATTACATAAAACAGGCTTCCAGGGATATCTATCCCCGCTGGGGACAGGCAATTGACCTCAATCTGCGCCATTCGCCGTTTGGCGCTAACGAACTGGGCAATATTGCATCTGCCGAAACATTTTTATTCTTTCCCGGCATTTTGAAGCATCATGGTCTCAGGGTGTATGCCGGAATGCAATACCGGCAGGAGGGAGATTATTCCTATTCCAACCTGGTAAATCCTCCGCGAGGATACAATGCCCTCAAAAATAACAGGATGTACAGCGCCGGTCTGACCTATAAATTCCCGTTTCTGTACCCTGATTACTCTGCAGGGGATGTTGCCTACTTTAAACGGGTTAAGGGCGCCCTGTTTTATGATCTGACATACGCCGGCGATGCCGGCAGATTTGACAGGTACGAGTCGACCGGCGCGGAACTCACTACCGATGTGTATTTATTCCGTTTCCTTTTTCCTTTTGACCTGGGTACGCGCATCGGGTATCTGCCGCAAAAATCGGAATGGTTTCTCGATTTCCTTATTTCAGTTAACTTTGTCTTATAAATCCTAAGCCATGAAGTTTATCCTCAGGATTCTGGTCTCATCGCTGGCCGTTTTTTTTGCTGCCTATCTTCTGAAGGGGGTACATCTGAATGGTTTCCCGACGGCGGTATTGCTGGCCATAGTCCTGGGCTTGCTGAATGCCTTTCTGAAGCCTTTGCTGGTCCTGATGACAATTCCTTTTACCGTCTTTTCTTTCGGTTTATTCCTCCTGGTGATCAATGCTTTTATTATCCTGATTGCCGATAAACTGCTGGCTGGTTTTGCCGTTGATGGTTTTATGACGGCTCTCATCTTCAGTATCATCGTGACGCTGACAACCTGGATACTCGAAACCTTAGCCGGCGAAAAGAAGGAATCCTGATGGTGCCTTCAATAAATAAGACGTTCACCACATAACCTGAAAACCATGCGAGCAAAATTCATCACGCTGCAACGTGAAATTGACGAGATTATCGAAAAATGCCAGGTGTGTTATGTCGGAATGGCAGACGAAAACGGCATGCCCTATGTGTTACCTTTCAATTTCGGATATAAGGATGGGGTAATTTATCTTCATTCTTCCAGGAAGGGGATGAAAATTGACATACTTAAAAAAAATCCCGGCGTATGTGTGGTATTCAGCGCCGACCACCAGTTACATCATCAAAGCGAACAGGTTGCATGCAGCTACAGCATGCATTATCGCAGCGTCCAGGCGTTCGGGGATGTGGAGTTTGTTGAAGATGACAATCAAAAAGTTGAGATACTGAATATCATCATGTCCAATTATACCGACAGGGAATTCAGGTATAATCCGCCTTCACTTCGCGAGGTGTGCACCTATAAAATAAAGGTAAAAAGGTTTTCGGGGAAAGTATTCGGTTACGTGAGGTGAAAACTGCTGACCCGTAGTGCTTATTTCCTGCTGAGCCTGAGGTCGGTATAGCGGTATGCTTTCGATGCGCCCCAGCCAATGAACGATCCTGCCACAGCTCCGGTAAGAATATCAATGGGATAATGGACTCCTAAGTAGATGCGGCTGTAGGAAACCAGGACCGCATAAGCCAGGGTTGACGGAAGCATATACCGGCGTTTTTCCGGCAGCATCATGATCATAAACAATGCAACGGCAAAGGAATTTGTAGCATGTCCGGAGAAAAAGCTGTAGGCGCCTCCCGTGTATCCGTTCACGGTATGTACCAGTTGCTGAATAGCCGGTTCATGGGTGGGGCGATATCGCCCTACCATGTCTTTAAACAGCCGCGACAATTGGTCTCCCGCCAGGATCATCAAAGCCACCGACGCCAGTATCAGCCAGAAGCGTTTGGGGTATTCCCGGTAAAGTAACCACAGGAACCAGATATAAAGAGGCGCCCAAATGAATTTATCGCTGGCCAGCCACATCACATGATCGAAAAAGGGGCTGTGCAAGCTGTTAAGGTAAAGAAGCAGCGATGTGTCGAATTGGTTTAATGCCTGAAGCATAATCGGTAAATTTTGTTGATGGCTGTCATTTTGGGACGTCTTACAAACTTGATATCCTGATCAGGTCGTCCAGGGTCAGGATCCCGCCCTGGGGGATATTTCCGGAAAGCATAGCTGAAACGATGGCGTCAGCCACAGTTTCAGGTTTCACGAGAAGTCCGTTATCATGCAATTTTACAAATTTATCCCTGTCGCGGAACAATTCCGGATCGGATCGGCGGATCAGGCTTTGCATGGATGTATCCACGATCCCCGGCTTGAGTGCGAAAACTATTACAGGATGTTTTTCTGTCTCCTGCTCCAGTGCAACCGTCCGGGTAAACATTTCAAGGGCCGCTTTTGAAGAACAATATACCGACCAGCCATGATAAGGGTGACCCGATGCACCGGAAGAAATATTCAGTATGACTTTTTGCAGGGTCAGGGTTTGAGTGCGTTTAATAAATTCGTTGGTCAGGTTAACCGGCGCCAGGATATTGGTTTTGTAATGCCGTTCAATATCCAGGGGTTTCAGGTTGCCAGCCGGCCCTATGGGTGCCAGCATTCCGGCGTTGTTGATAAGAGCGATGCTTTCGGCGTTTTTCAGGTCGATAATGCGGAATGCGGTTTTTATGAATTCCATGGCTGATGACGTCCGGCTGAGGTCGCACGGATGGTAGTACAACGGGATACTCATGTTCGACGCCGTTTCCGTTAGATCCTCATTCAGCGAACGGGAAGTACAAATAAGGGAATTGCCGGTCATCAGCAACTTTCTTGCAATAGCTTCACCGATTCCGCGGGATGTGCCGGTTATGATGAAATATTTCATGACGCGTTTTTATTTTGAACCGGCTTTATTGTTCCGGAACTCAATCTGTTGTTTTAAACGGTATTTATCAGTGCAAATTTAGTTGTGTATCGTTGCATATTTCAAAGTCGCCCCTTCTTTTTCCAATGACGGGGGGGGATTGGAGGCACAAGAAGGGATAAAATAAAAACTGCCGGTTTTTGCCGGCAGTTTTATTTTTAATTGATCTGGCTGTTGTTCAATTACCTAGAAAGTTACTCTCAGGCCAACCTGGGCGTGCCAGCGGCTATAGAAATCGCTCTTGGTAACTTCGCTGCCCTGGTATGAGTAAGTAGGAATCTTATTTCCATTCTCATCCGTTGTTAATGAGGTTACTTTCAGGATTTGTACATTGTAGTATGATGAATAGTTAGCGCCCCACTCTTTATTGAGAAGGTTGCCAATGTTCAGAATGTCGACTGTCAATGATACTTTGCCGTCTTTACCACTCATATAGTAGAAATCTTCGGCCAGGTGAAGGTCAAAATGGTTTTCCCAGGGAGCGCTGTTTGAATAGCGTTCAGCAAATTGTCCGCGGTTATCCTTGGCGTATTTGTCACCTTCAATCCAGGTTTCATATTCTGCACGATCTTCTTCGCTGGTAAAGGTCATTTTTGCAAGTTCATCTTTTGTCGGGATGTAAAGCAAGGAGTTGCCATACTGGCCATCGCCGTTGAAATCTTTGCTTTCGTTCATGGTCAAACAATAACGCTGACCATTAGATCCATTATAAACAAGGGAGACGACAGTGTTTAGCCTTTTGTTTAAATATTTCGGTGAGGTATAAGTGACGGCAGCCAGAATGCGGTTAGGAACATCGAACAATGAGTATGAAAGCTCATCGGCATTATTCGGATTAATAGCGTAGTTATACTTCCAGTTGGAATAAGCCACAGAACTGGTCCCGTCGTTTACGGAAAAAGCATGGCCATAGGTATAACTTGCCATAAGGTCAAGTCCATAGTCAAAGGTTTTTTCGAGTTTTGCACTTAAGGCATACGTATAACCTTTATTGGTATTCTTCAGGTTAATGATGGCATAGTAACTTCCGGTATTTCTTGACCAGTAAGTGGCTGCTGAATTTTCAACATCAGCGCTGACGGCATAAACTTTTTTGCCAAGGGTATCGGTAAGGGCTAGATTTTCCCACCAAACGTTGTTCAGCGTTTTTGAATACAAACCTTCGAGGGTTACTTTTACATCTCCCGGCAACACTTGTTCCAGAGCAAGGCTCGAACGGAATACCTGGGGGTATTTAAAATCTTTTGATACAGTGTTGATCGTCGGTTTCGAAGCAGAACCTGAGGCCGAATTCATGGCTGCAACCGGATCATTGCCAAATGTTGCAAAGGAAGGAACATTGCTTGTAATGGTAGTACCCTTCATTTCAATCCCGGTATTGCTCCAGTTATTTGACAGCCATACAAACGGTACACGACCGGTAAATAATCCGGTACCGCCGCGAACCAAAGTCTTGTGGCTGTCATTTGCGTACCAACGGAAACCAAGACGGGGCGATGCCATTACCGTTGTTGCAGGAACGTCACCGGTTTTTACGTCGTATGCCGTGGCATAATTGCTTTCGTTGAACTCAGCATTGGTAGAAGGTTTATTGAAGAATGTCGGAATATCCAGACGTAAGCCATAGGTGAGATCAAGGTTGTTTGAAATACTCCATTTGTCCTGGGCATAAAATCCAAGTTGTCCCGCTTTTACGGTAGCAGCCCACTTATATGAACCTGTCAGGTCATAATCAGAATAGTTGTAACCGAACTTGTAAGCATTATCATTAAGGAAATCATTCAGCGAGTGGTAGTAATAAGCACCGTTACTGGCCTGAATGAAAAGGTTGTACATATTGTAAAATTCGTTGTGGGTGCCAAAAGTAACGGTATGATTCCCTTTGTACCAGGAGAGGTTGTCTTCAATGGTATAGATATCCTGATTCAGTGTGTTGGCTCCGGATGAGTATTCCGTTCCGATATAGGCCATCGTCGGGCCTTGAGTCCAACCAGCCGTATCAGTTAATACACCTCCCAGGTTTTCGATGGTAATGTTTGGTCCCTGATAAGCCACCTCACGATCGTCGCGAACCATGGTAAGACCTACACGGGCTTCATTGTATAAGGAATTGCTGATGTGAGAGTTTAATTCTGCAACCAGCGAATTGGTTTTATCAATTATCCGGTAGCCGCTGTTGGCGAAATAGTAAGTATTTGCACTGGCGCCATATACATCTTTGTAGGAATCATTATACTGGTAACGGAGCGAGAATTTATTGTTTTTATTAATATTCCAATCGAGGCGGCCCAATATAGACAATCCTTTTGTTTCCAGGTTACGCCTTCCATAGCTGTCGGAAAATCCGGTGATGTCTGAATATCTGTCAGTAATTACCTGAGCTTCATCGGCAGATATGTAATCTTGTTTATATCCTGCATAATAGTCAGAAGGATAGGTGTCAAATTTATATTCGGTATTGGCAAAGAAAAAGAGCTTATCCTTGATAATGGGGCCACCGACAGAAAAACCATAGGATTTGGTTGATTCTTCAGCTAATTTAACTTCTTCTTCTTTGACCTGGCTCCATTTTCCGTACATATCCTGGTTTGTAAAAAAGCCATAGGCCGAGCCATGAAAC
>Ga0116171_10001537_pt1 | contig 22758 bp, 22 predicted proteins | sample AD_JPNHW2_MetaG_FD_89798 | JGI IMG/M metagenome (GOLD analysis project Ga0116171, IMG submission 89798) | Active sludge microbial communities of municipal wastewater-treating anaerobic digesters from Japan - AD_JPNHW2_MetaG | ecosystem: Engineered > Bioreactor > Anaerobic > Digestate | place...
ACCAAAGTTATTAGCCAGTCAATTAATATGCAAGTTGCCTAACTTTACAATTTTGTTCAATGTTGTTAAACTTTTGACGAAATCCCGCGTCAAACACATTACACTCAGCCTGCCAACCGACAGTTTATGTCCGCATATTCTGATGAAGAAATTCTGAAAATGTTCCGCAACAGCGAAACACGGCATTATGCGTTCAACCTTCTGGTGCTGAAGTACAGGGAGAAAGTATATTACTTCGTCAGGCGCATACTCATTGATCACGACGACACGGATGATGTCGTGCAAAACATCTTTATCAAAGTCTGGAAAAACCTCGATGGCTTCCGCGAAGATTCCGGTTTTTTCACCTGGCTCTACCGAATCAGTGTCAACGAGGCCCTGAGCTTTGCGAAAAGCAAAAAACTGAGGCTTTATCTGACTTTGTCAAGCCCGGAAGCAGCCCTGCTGAAAACCTTGCGCGATGATCATTATTTCGATGGAAGCGAGATTGAAAGAAAACTTCAACAAGCAGTGATCAGGCTGCCTGAAAAGCAACGCATCGTTTTTAACCTTCGCTATTACGACGAAATGCCGTACGAGCAAATGTCGGATGTCCTGGGCACATCAGTTGGGGCGCTGAAGGCATCATACCATTTCGCGTTAAAAAAAATCGAAGAAAGCCTTGTGAACGATTAAACATTCATAATAACGAATCGTCAAAACATTATAAGATGAAAACCGGAAGTGAAAAAATGGCCGGAAGCTCACATAAAGACCAGAAATTTCTCAGCTTTCTGCATGAAGAAGAAGAGAAATTCAGAACAAAATATCCTCACGGTGAAGGATTTAAAGCACCCGACGGGTATTTTGATTCGCTGTCGGAACGGCTCCGGGAACAAATTGCGAATTCAGAAAATGAGCTTGCACAGCGGTGGTACACCCTAAACCGGCAAACATTAAAGCCGGTTATGATTCCATTGGCAATAGTGGCCGCCATGCTCATTGCAGTCTTTCTTTTCCTTCCGGAAAAAAAGTCAGACCAGCAGGCAACAAATACCGACACCCTTCCTCCTGCAAGCATCTATGATTATGACGAATCATACGCTCGCGAAGCAATTGCACTTGAAGATGCCAGCTTGTCGGATGCTGTTGAGAACACCGATGATGACCTCGGTTATATTCTCAGCATGTCAGCAGCAAATGATACAACCCTCAGTGAAACTGATATCATCGACTATCTGAACGACCAGGAAATTGATCCTGAATTACTTGCAGAACTTTAACAATCAAATACAAAACTCCTGTATAATGAAAACTTCCACCATCAGCTTTGTAATCGCAGCAGTGCTCATTACAATGCAGGCTACAGCCCAGCCAGGATCAGGAAAACCAAACCGTGACAAGATGAAAGCGCAGCGTATTGCATTCATCACCAATAATTTAAATCTGACACCAGACGAAGCCAAAGTCTTCTGGCCCGTATATGACGAATATGAAATAAAACGCCAGGAAATAGTGAGATCATACCGGCAAGCCAAACAGCCAAGGCCTGAAAGCACGGACCAGCTTTCTGATAAAGATGCTATGGAACTGGCCGATAACCAGATAATAGAAGCACAGAGACTACTTGACCTGCGAAAGGAATATCATATCAAATTCAAGCAGGTTTTGCCTCCGCAAAAGATATTGAAGCTTTACGACTCGGAACGTGAGTTTCAGAAGATGTTAATTGACCGCTTGCGCGATAAGCCCGCACCCGGAGCCGGGCCAAGAGGTGGACAGGGCCGGCAATTCACGAACCCCTGATAAAAAAAGGAATCAAAAAAAGAGGATGGCACTTACCATCCTCTTTTTTTGATAATGAGCATATTAGCCGTTCATTGAAATCAGGAATTCTTCGTTTGTCTGCGTGTATTTCATCTTATCGCGAAGGAATTCCATGGCTTCGAGTGAAGTCATATCGGCAAGATGATTGCGAAGTATCCATACACGCTGAAGGGTTTCCTTATCGAGCAGCAGGTCATCACGACGGGTACTTGACGAAACTATATCAATTGCCGGGAAAATCCTCTTGTTCGACAGCTTACGATCGAGCTGCAATTCCATGTTACCGGTTCCCTTGAATTCTTCAAAGATTACTTCGTCCATCCTCGAACCGGTTTCGATAAGGGCTGTAGCGATAATTGTAAGTGAGCCGCCGTTTTCAATCTGGCGGGCAGCACCGAAGAAACGTTTTGGCTTCTGCAACGCATTGGCTTCAACACCGCCTGAGAGCACTTTACCCGATGCCGGGGCAACAGTATTGTAAGCACGTGCCAAACGGGTAATCGAATCAAGGAGAATCACTACATCATGGCCGCTTTCGGTAAGCCTTTTGGCTTTTTCGAGAACCAGGTTGGCGATTTTCACATGCCTTTCAGCAGGTTCGTCAAAGGTTGATGAAATCACTTCGGCTTTCACGCTGCGGGCCATGTCGGTTACTTCCTCGGGACGTTCGTCAATGAGCAGAACGATGAGATAAGCTTCAGGATGGTTGGCTGCAATGGCGTTGGCAATCTCTTTAAGCAGGACTGTTTTACCGGTTTTGGGCTGAGAAACAATGAGTCCGCGCTGGCCTTTGCCGATGGGGCAAAATAGGTCCATAATGCGTGTGCTCAATGTACCGCCAACATGTCCGGTAAGTTTGAATTTCTTTTCAGGAAACAGCGGAGTGAGGTAGTCGAAAGGAATACGGTCGCGTATCTCCTCGGGAGTGCGGCCATTGATATAGTCAACTTTTACAAGCGGGAAATATTTTTCCCCGTCTTTTGGCGGACGAATTGTCCCTTTCACAGTATCTCCGGTTTTTAAACCAAACAGTTTGATTTGTGATTGCGACACGTACACATCGTCAGGTGAGTTGAGATAGTTGTAATCGCTGGAACGAAGGAAACCATAGCCATCGGGCATGAGTTCAAGCACTCCTTCGCAGGCGACAATGCCTTCAAATTCCCAGAGATATTCTTCACGTGGTTTAGTCCGGTCGTTTTTATTGAAGCGCGGGTCACGCATCGGGTCCTGTATCCTTGGCTGATCGGGCTGTGCTTCAACTGCACCGTCCTGTTCAATTACCGGCGCAGGTACTACTTCCGGCGTATGATCGCTGAAATCGATGGTGGGAAGAAATTCGTCTTCATCGGGCAGACTGCTGTTCAGCAGGATAGCTTCTTCGTCACGCACATGTGCGGAAGATGAATCTGTATAATTGCGGTTACGATCGCGACGGCGGTTAAACTGGTAAGGCTGGCGATTCTCCCGTGGTGGATGCGTATATGGAACTTCCGCCTGATCGGTTTGTTTTGGGCTTTCAATTGGCTTGGGTGTTTCGCGCTGAACCGGTTTAAATTCAGGTACCGGCGCCATTTCAGGTTTTACTTCACCGGGTTTGGTTTCAGCAGGCTGCTCAATTTTCTCTTCCCGGATCACAGCAGGTGCCTGGATTTCAGGGATTGCGGTTTCGGGCATTGTGAAATCGAGTTGTGGTGCCGAAGGATCGCGCGGCTTGAAAATATCCGGCTTTTTATATTTCTCCTTCTGTTTTGGCTGTGGGTTGAAATTATCAGGCTGGCCTTCGGAGGATGCTACTTTTCGTCCCTGCGACTGATCGAAGTGGATGCGCTTGCGATGCCCCTGCTTTCGGTCTTCCTGGGCTTTTTTCTCAGCTGCCAGCACATCCGGTGTAGGATTAGCTGCCTGCTGGTCCAGAATCTGGTAAATAAGTTCTTGCTTTTTGATGCTTTCGCTTTTGCGAATGTTGAGCTCTTTGGCTATTTCACGTAATTCGGGAAGCAGCTTTTCTTCCAGCTCCTTTTTATCGTACATTGTTAATTGGGGTAATTATTTAAGGGAAAATTTTAGTTGCTCAGGCAAATCGTGTGAGTATTCTTACTAAGAGTAATGGTATTCTGGTAGAAAAACGGTGTAAACCGAAAGGAACGCAGAAAAAGAAATGATTGAAAAACATTGCAAATATAGACTTTTTTAATTGCCGATCAACATATTGATCATAATTTCGAAAAAACAAACCCGGTATTTATTAACTGGCATTGACTGCTTTATCAATTCTGCTTTTACGATATTAGTCAGAGTGCAAATCCTATGCTCCAAAAATGATTTGAGTTTGCCACTTACATTGTAATATGTAATTTAGCCGCCATAATTGTTTAACAAAAACATGCCTGCCACATCACTCATTGACTCATACCGCCACAAGGGTATGCGGCGTAAACTGGTTGAATCGTTGCGGATGAAGGGGATTAAGGATGAGAAAGTTCTTGCGGCCCTTGACCTCGTTCCCCGTCATTTCTTTTTCGATTCTTCCTTTCTTGAATTTGCTTACGAGGATAAAGCCTTTCCGATTGGATCGGGGCAAACGATTTCACAACCTTATACTGTAGCTTTTCAAACCGAACTCCTTAACCTTGATAAAGGGATGAAAGTGCTTGAAATCGGCACCGGTTCGGGATACCAGGCCTGCGTACTCGCTTCCATGGGGATGAAGGTTTATACCATTGAACGCCAGAAACTGCTTTTTGACAAAACCAAAAGCCTGCTGAAAGAGCTCAAATACCATATAAACACCTATTACGGTGATGGTTACCTGGGACTTAAAGCCCATGCACCTTTCGACAGAATATTAATTACAGCTGCGGCACCAGGTATTCCTGATGCCCTGATAAGCCAGCTTAAGCACGGCGGAATTATGGTGATTCCGGTTGGTGCTCACGACATACAGATCATGAAAAGGATTATCAGGGTAACTGAAACTGAAACCATCAGTGAAACCCACGGCACTTTCAGGTTTGTGCCGATGCTGGGTGAAAAAGCACAGGATTTGTAATCACGACTCCGGGGCCGCAGTTGTCAGGGGTTTTACTCCAGAACGTACATCTGGATATTAAATGTGTAAGTAGAATCGATGGGGATTTCAATCTGGTGAAGGGTTGGATTCTCAGGTATCCCTGATCCATACCAGCCATAGAAATCGTTGAAATTTCGTGTACTGCTGTTGTCATTGTCCTTCCATATATCGAGCAGGTAAGTGCCGGGAAGCAATTCGCTGAACGAAAACGAAACGATAGGTCCAAAACCGCTAACCGGTGCAATAAAAGCATATTTACCTTCATTCCAATCGTCGTAGGAAGTAAAAAGCCTGGCTTTGGAACCTGCCAGGTCAAGGCCGATTGCGTTGCCAAATGCAGCGACGCCTCCAATCCTTGTCTGGTTTACTGGTGGCAGCACAACCAGGGTTGCACTATCAGTTGTTGTATTACCTGAACCATCAGTCACCAGGAGTTTCAGGATATAATTACCGAAATCAGATGGAGCTTTCCAGGAAACGGTATCTCCATATCCTGTAACCATTCCGCCATTGGCAGAATATGAATAAATAATCTGGTCGCCGTCACTGTCAATCGCGTCAACAGTAACAAGGGTTGTTTCTCCAACTCTCACTGTATCAGGATTTAATGTGATCGACTTAATAACCGGGGCCGTATCAATCTTTTCTTCGCAAGAAGTGAAAAACAAAATTCCAAATGCCAGGGCTCCTAAAATAACCGGTATCATTGATTTCATAGAAGGCAAATTTTAGTAAAGGCTTGTCCTGATTAATGTTCAAAAGTAATAATTAATCAACTATTCAATACATTGTAATATGGTTTCTTTATTTTTCTTCATTCCATCTTCTCCACGGAGCCAGTGGATCGTGATTCCCGTTCGTTCCATCCGCCTGAACCAGGTCATTTGCCGCTTTGCAAACTGGTGTATGGCCGTGTTCAGCAGCCTGAACATATCGTCATAGCTGATTTCTCCTGAGATATAACGTGTAACATACCTATATTCAAGCCCGTATTGCACCAGTCGAGCCGACGATATTCCTTTATCAAGCAGTTGTTTCACTTCATCAATCATTCCGATTTCAAGCCTCATTTTCAGCCGCTGCGTAATTCTTTCCCTCTCAAGCAGACGGTCAAATTTTAAACCAAAAACAGGTGAGTTTTTAAAATCAGGCTCTGCCATCACCGGCTGATTTTCCTTCCTGTAAAACTCAATCTCCAGTGCCCTGAGCAGCCTCTCACGGGTTTCGGTGTCGGTGGTATTGTGTAACTGTTTGAAAGACAGCAGCATTTCGGTGAGTGTGGCATCACTCAGGGTTTCCCATTCTTTTCTGAGCTCCTGATTAACAGGAACTTCCACCATTTCATAACCTTTGAGCACAGATTCAATGTAAAGCCCTGTGCCTCCACAAAGCAATGCAACATTTCCACGCTGCCTGATTTCTGAGAAAGCCTTCCTGAATCCTGTTACAAAATTGAAGACCGAAAATTCCGTTCCCGGCTCTGCCACATCAATCAGGTGATAAGGAATTTTCATGTTACCAATGATGAAATCGTCAAGGTCTTTGCCCGTTCCAATATTCATCTCACTGAATACCTGGCGCGAATCAGCGCTTATTACTTCGGCACCTATGGCTGAGGCTACCTGGGCAGCCAGCGCAGTTTTCCCCGAAGCTGTCGGGCCCAGAATTGTTATTAATTCAGTCATATTATGGCCGGAGTTTTCGTTGCTTTTGCAGCACAGAGTCAAAGTGCTCTTTTCGGTAAGCTAATTCAGCAGTTTCCAGTTGGTTGCGAATCGAATCCAGTAAATGCAGAGGCGAACTTGCAAAGCTTAAACCATTGTAATCTGGATCCGAAGCTTTCTCCCTATGTGTTCCCAGTGAATTGATGAGTTCTATGAGGTTCAATTCATCATCAGCACCTTCGGTTCTTTGCCTGTTCTTAAGGTATTGCAGCAATCTCAGGCCGTCAATCTTTTCGTGACATGCCCTTATGAAATGCTTATTAGTCTTGAAATTGGCCCTCAACTCGGCCCAGGGGAATTTGCCAAAAGCATTGAGAAGGAAATCATCAAGAGGCGTTTCAATATCCTTTTCAAAAAGCTCGTCGAAGAGCAGGTATGTTTCTCTGATACCATCGAACCAACTCATTTTATAAACAGGGTAGCTTTCCCAATCGCCTTCAATTCCTTTGATGAGGGCAGGCCCGGTACCAAAAAATACCCTGTTGCTCAGCCTGGCTGCGGGGTAAACCTTTTCAGCATTCCAATGAACAACAGTTCCTGTTTTCACCAGTTTCTGGAGAAAATAAAAATCCTCACCGCTGAGTTTTGGTGTCATCCCTCCTATTGATTTATAGGCTCTCACAGGCAACGCAATAGCTGAACCCAGCGCTGTCAGGCTGTAAGGACTCTTGATGCGCCAGAGGTTGATCACAAATGCCCTCATGTAAATCTCATACCTGAGCATTGCCCGGTCGATGGACTCATCCCCGGTGAGCCTGTGATAATATGGCACCGAGATGGCGTCAGCCTGCAGTAAGCGATGCCTGTTCTCCAAAATACTCTCAAGGTAAGCGGGATTAAACAATGTATCAGCGTCGAGGCTCAGAATGATATCATCAGGACCGGCACCAGCAGCAATCGTGTCCATAATTACTTTCCGGGCCCAGCCTATTCCATGCTTCTTGCCAGTCCAGCCCTGCCCTTCAGTAGTTTTATCTATGAGTGTAATACGGCTATCATTGCATGATTTGAAATACTTCAAAGCCAATTGGTTATCCTCACATATTGGCTTTTTTGCAGGGTCATGCCACCAGTGATCGGGCTGGTTTATGCAAACTACCAAATGATAATCCTGAACCGATTGTTTCGCAAGTGCGTCCATGAATGCCGGCAAACCCTCCATTTCATTCATCACAGGAAGAGCAATATAAATTTTTGGTACCGGCATGACGGGTTGATAATGAGTTAAAGTTAGCTTTCTTCGAGAATTACAATTCAACCCTGGCAGCAGCCACAAGCATTTTCAATGCTTCGTAAACCTCATTTCTGCCAATTAGTTCCCTGGCTGCGTTATGAACTATTTCCGTAAACATCTCCCTTTTCGACTCTGAGCGTGCAATCCATTTGTTGAAGATATCTGATTTAATAACTTCCAGCACTTCAGGCGCTTCAGGCAATTTCTCGCATCCGCCAAGCCGGCCAAGGTCGTTGCCGGTAAGCACGCTGCTCATCCTTACTTCTTCAGGAAGGGCATCAACTCCTATGCAAAATTTATCTTTTGCTCTTCCCACTTTAAACAATGCCTTACCCGATGCCCTGATATAATAATCGCCTCCCATCCTGGCTACCAGGTCAAGTTTATTGGGATCGGGCTGGCCGTGACTATCTAATACTGAAGCGGATACGTGAACCAGCAATACCTCGCAAATTACCAGGTTACCGGCTCCGCCACGTTTGCCTGTTTCGATGACCTGTTTCACCGAACATTCAAATTGCACCGGTGACTCCATTACCCTGAAAGGCTTCACAAGTTCTGAAGGCAATGGAGTAAGGCCTGCCTTGAGAAATTCATTCACACCACGGTCGAATTCGCAACCGGCAAGGTTTACCTGCTCAACCATCTTTGTGCTTACAGCATTTATCACTACCTCAGGGATTTCCTTCACATTGAGGCATGTATCTTTAAAGGAATGATCAGAACGGCGCCTTACCGGTGAAAATACAAGCACTCCCGGATTTGTACCAAAAACATTATAAAAACTGAATGGTGAAAGATTGGGCCGGCCAAGTTTATCAATTGTGCTGGCAAGAGCAACCGGCCTGGGCATGATGGTACCATGCAGTAGCTTCTGCAACTGCAGCGAAGTCATGGTAGCAGGATTGCAGGTAATCATGCCAAAATTTTATCAGGTAATTGATAATCAGAGCATTTCTAAAAGAAATTTTGCCTTACCTCGTTTTTCAGGAAATCAATTGCTTCCTGGATGGGTAGTTTGTCAACTTCGAGTGATTGTGAAAGCACGTGTTGCGCTAATTCAGCAGCAGGAACGTCGGGTTGCACTTTTGTAGCCGCAGTATTGATCAGGCTGATCATTTCCTCGCGGGCGTTCCTCACTTTTTCCCATGCTTGAAGCGAAATGTACAACTGCTGCGACAGGTTATGTTCAAATTCGTCCCGGATTTGCTGAAGCATGGCAGCCTGTAACTCAAGCACACTTATTCCCGGCCTGTTCGAACGCATAAGAATGCCGGCTGGCTGCATCCTCTCGAGCAGCAGAATAAGCCTCTCGTATGCCTGCAGCCTGATGGGCGTAACTGATTCCTGATTCTTCAGTTTGAGGTTAAGTTGCTGCTGTTCTGCCTGATGGTCAAGAAACTTTTTCACCAGGTAATACGAAATCAATAATACAGCCAAAGCAGGCAAAACAATTTGTGATATCTGAAGTACAATGTTCATATGATTGCGAGTTTGTTCCGAAGAGTTATGTCCTGCAAAAGTAAGTTAAATTCAATATCAGCATGATATTCAGAACTACAGGCCCGGCCCGCATCAACTTTAACGGCAGTCATTTGTGAAACAAATAACAAGAAGCTGCCTGCACACCGGTTGTTTTTGGAAAGATTTCCTAACTTTGCTCAAGTTTTAGAGACTGAAATGATAATAATGGAAAAAATCTTTCTTTCAGAACGCATCAATGCATTGGCCGAGTCGGAAACGCTAGCCATGACACGCCGAAGCAGGGAGCTTCGTGCCCAGGGATTCGACGTGATCAACCTGAGCATTGGTGAACCCGATTTTGACACTCCTGAGCATGTAAAAGAAGCAGCCAAGGAAGCCATTGACCAGAACTTTTCTCATTATCCGCCGGTGCCTGGCTACCCCGAACTACGGCAAGCCATTGCTGAAAAACTCAAGCGTGACAACAACCTTGACTATACTGCTGAACAAATTGTTGTTTCAACCGGGGCCAAACAATCACTGGCAAATGCTATCCTTTGCCTTGTAAACCCGGGTGAAGAAGTACTAATACCCGCGCCTTACTGGGTCTCATATAAAGAAATAATCAAGCTGGCCGAGGCTAAGGGCGTTTTTATCGAAAGCTCCATCAGCAGCGACTTTAAAGTAACCCCTGAACAAATTGAGGCTGCAATAACCCCAAGGACGAAGTTGTTCATTTTCAGCAGCCCGTGTAATCCTTCAGGCACTGTTTATAATCTTGAAGAACTGAAGGCTTTCGCTGAGGTATTTGAGCGTCATCCGCAAGTGTTTATTATCTCGGATGAAATATACGAGCATATCAACTTCAACGGTAAACACCACAGTATTGCATCGTTTGAAAGCATCCACGACAGGGTGATTATCATCAACGGCCTTTCAAAAGGTTTTGCCATGACCGGCTGGCGCCTCGGATACATGGCTGCCTGCAAAGAAATAGCAAAAGCCTGCGACAAACTGCAGGGACAGATCACTTCGGGTACAAGCTCAATCACACAGAGAGCTGCCATTACTGCCATGAAAACCGATCCGGAGACCAGTGCCGATATCAGGCTTATGCTCGACGCATTCCGGTATCGCCGCGACCTTGCGATCAGCATGCTTCAGCAGATTCCCGGAATCAAACTGAATGTTCCCGACGGTGCATTTTACCTTTTCCCGGAGGTTACCTATTATTTTGGAAAATCGAATGGCAGTTACAAGATTAATTCCGGTTCCGATCTTTGTGATTACCTGCTTGATACAGCGCATGTTGCGATTGTTCCCGGATCAGCCTTCGGCACACCTGATTGCATAAGGATTTCCTATGCAACCTCAGAGGACAACCTGCGCGAAGCCATCGACAGGATTGAAACGGCTCTGTCAAAACTTCGGTAAATTAAGTCCAGGCATGGGTATTTTCACTAACAAAGAGGAAATCAGCGACCTGCTTGAAAGTTTCAGCGGACGGAATGTCCTCATTGTGGGTGATGTGATGGTTGATGCTTACCTTTTTGGCAAAGTTGACCGTATTTCGCCCGAGGCACCAGTTCCGGTTGTTACACTGTCAAATCGCCAAAGTATGCTGGGCGGTGCAGCCAATGTTGCCCTGAATATCAAAGCACTTGGAGCTAATCCCCTCTTATGCTCAGTGATCGGTGATGACACCCGGGGTGCTGAACTCATCGGCATCATGAACGATAATGGGCTGGATACCAATGGAATGTACGCCAGCAATGATCGTATCACAACCACAAAGTTCCGGATCATCGGCAACCGGTTTCAAATGCTGAGAGTAGATGAAGAGACCGACTCTGACCTTACTGCCACTGAGACAAAAAACTTACTCGAACGGCTTGACATGCTTCTGCATAGTCGCAAGCCATCAGTGATAATTCTCCAGGACTACAACAAAGGTGTGCTAACGGCTGAGGTCATCGATCAGATCATGAAAAAGGCACTCCATGCCGGTATTCCCGTGGTGGTTGATCCCAAAAAGAAAAATTTCAGGTCGTTTCGCAGCGTGACCTTATTCAAACCCAACCTGAAGGAAATCCGCGATGCGCTGGGCATAGATATAAATCCCCGGAATGAGGAAAGTCTTAAAACCGCTGCCATTAAACTCCACGATATGCTTGATGCCAGGCAGGTTATGATCACATTGTCAGAGCTTGGTGTCTTCATGAGTTGCAGAACCAACGGGACCGAAACCTCGTTTATTCTTCCCGCACACGTTCGTGCAATTGCCGATGTATCGGGGGCCGGCGATACGGTGGTGAGTGTAGCCGCATTATGTACAGCGCTCGGCGTTTCTCCCGAGAAAACAGCCTGGCTGTCGAACCTGGCCGGTGGATTGGTATGTGAACAAGTGGGGGTTGTCCCTGTTGATAGAAATAAGCTTATCCGGGAAGCACAGTCGCTCTGTTGATTGCTGAATGAACAAGACGTATATACCGCCCGGCAAAAATCAGAATGAATGACCAAACCTCCCGTCACTCCTGTCTCAGGAAGAAAATCCAGCGTTGAAGCCATGTTTAATGACATTGCTCCGCGTTATGATTTCCTGAATCATTTTCTTTCAGCCGGCGTTGACCGGCGCTGGCGTAAAGCCCTCATTAATAAGCTTTCACAAAATCCGCATGATTTCATTCTGGATGTAGCAACCGGTACCGGCGACCTTGCCATTGCCGCCTCCGGGCTCAATCCGATGAAAATCACAGGCATAGACATTGCCGGTGAAATGCTGGCCATCGGCCGCCAAAAGATCAAAAAAAAAGGATTGGAAGGAATGATCACATTGGAAAAAGGTGATTCAGAAAACATTCCTTTTAGCGAGTGTACTTTTGATGCAGCCATGGTTGCTTTTGGGGTAAGAAATTTTGAAAATCTGCCGAAAGGGCTTTCGGAAATGTTTCGTGTGCTGAAACCCGGCGGCGGCGTTTATATTCTTGAATTTTCCACACCAACGGCTTTCCCGGTCAGGCAATTATACAGGTTCTATTTCAGGTATATTCTGCCGTTTCTCGGACGAATGGTCTCAAAAAACCCTTCTGCCTATAAATACCTTCCCGAAACGGTGTACCTTTTTCCGCAGGGTGAGAAATTCCTCGGCATCATGAAAAGTGTTGGATTTACCAATGTCTCAGCCAAAAGGCTGAGCCTTGGTATCGCAAGCATTTACGCAGGCTACAGAAAGTAAAGTGTGTACCGCTAAACTCTTTACCTTTGCAGCACATTCAGGAATGAAATACTAAAAAAGCCTGCCTATCGTTTGATTGTTGAAAATTACCGGCATTGAAAAGACACATATCAATTTTCTCAATTCTGATTATCACAGCTTTGATTGGCTCCGGCGGGCTATTTGCCCAAACCAGGGTACCGAATCTGAATAATTTCGACCAGGCGCCTTATCATTTTGGTTTTCAATTGGGTATAAACCAGATGTTTTTTACAATTAAGACCAAACAGGACTTCCAGAAGACGTTATACCTAAACAATAGTTCAATTGACCAGGTTCCTGATCTGAACTGTGATACTGCTCACCTATATAGTGTGCTTGCCAACCCGACTTATGGTTTTGTGATTGGAATCGTGAGCAACCTTAGAATGGGTGAATATTTCGACCTGCGGTTTACACCTTCACTCACTTTCGGTGAACGTGGTATTACCTATAATATAATGAATTCTGAAGAATCATCGGCGCCAAGGTTTGATGATGTAACTAAAAACATTCAGTCAACCTTTGTTGATTTCCCGCTCTGGATCAGGTTTAAAGGCAAGCGGATTAACAACACCAGGCCATATGTGCTGGCCGGGGCAAAGTATGCCCTCGACCTTGCATCAAATGCCAAGAAAAAAGATAACAGCACCGTCTCCCACGTATTTCTCGATAAGCACGATCTTTACGGTGAAGTTGGTGTTGGCTTCGATTTCTACACTGCCTATTTTAAATTTGGCACAGAGGTGAGAATGTCATACGGCCTTTTCGATATTCTTAAACGCGATCAAACCATCTATACCAGCGGAATAGAGAGGCTTAATTCGAAAATTTTCCAGCTGGCTTTCACATTTGAATAACACTTTCCCGGCACAACTTTCACAGGAATTCTTTGACGAATACAATGATTCTGAAAATCAATCATTAAACCATGCGCAGAGAGATTGAAATCGCTATGACTCCCAGGCAGGCAGCTGATATCGCCGGATGGAAGGGTGCTTTCGCGCAGGTGCTGCATGTTAATCCGGGGAAGATCAGGCATATCAGACCTCTGCAGAAATCGGTAGATGCCCGTTCGCAAAAGGTGAAAATAAGAATCAAAGCCGAAGTTTACATCGATGAAGCGCCCCCCGGCAACCTGAAAGTAAGAAAGAAAGACTATCCCGACGTATCGGGGAAACAGCCTGTGATCATCATCGGCGCCGGGCCTGCCGGACTTTTTGCGGCACTCACGCTCATAGAGAAAGGTTATAAACCCGTGATCTTTGAGCGGGGTAAGGAAATAAAATCGAGAAAATACGACATTGCACAACTAAACCGCGAAGGTTTAGTTCACCCTGACTCCAACTACTGTTTCGGCGAAGGCGGGGCCGGTACATTCAGCGACGGTAAGCTATATACACGCTCTTCAAAGCGCGGTAGTGTAAGCGAAATCCTCGAAACGCTGGTTGCTCATGGCGCTTCTGAAGAAATACTTATTGACAGTCATCCCCACATCGGCACCGATAAACTTCCCGCTATAATTCAGGCCATCAGAAATACAATTCTTGACTCAGGAGGCGAGATATTTTTTAACAGGAAAATCACCGATATTGTCATTGAGAAAAATGCAACAACCGGGGTCATCGATAAAAACGGCAATCGCTACAACGGGCAGGCAGTTATCCTGGCTACTGGCCACTCGGCCAGAGATATATACGGTCTGCTTGTTTCTAAAAACATTTTAGTTGAGCCTAAAAGCTTCGCCCTGGGTGTAAGGGTTGAACATCCGCAGGAACTGATTGATTCCATTCAGTATCATATACCGGCTGGCATGGCCCGTGATCCCTTCTTACCTTCAGCAAGTTACAGTCTTGTAAAACAGGTTGATGGAAAAGGGGTATTTTCATTCTGCATGTGCCCCGGCGGAACCATCGTTCCGGCTGCTACTGAAGACGGCCAGGTTGTTGTGAACGGCATGAGCAACAGTAAGAGAAATTCGCCTTTTGCCAATTCCGGTATAGTTGTCACAGTAGATCCGGCTGATTTCTCATACCTGAGCCACTTTGGTGCCCTGGCCGGACTTGAGTTTCAAAGACAGATTGAAGAAAAGTGCTGGCTGGCTTCAGGCCATTCACAAAAGGCTCCTGCCCAGCGCCTTACTGATTTCATTGAAGGCATTGCATCCTCCTCGCTTCCCCAGTGTTCGTATCACCCGGGCGTGGTGACGGCTGATCTCAATACTATTCTGCCTTCAATGGTTGCTGAAAGGCTTCGCGAAGGATTCCGGCTCTATGATAAGCAACTGAAAGGATTCCTTACTGCGGAGGCTATTATACTCGGCACTGAATCACGTACTTCTTCACCGGTGCGCATTCCGCGTGACGAGGCCACGCTTGAACATACACAGGTGGCACGCCTATACCCATGCGGTGAGGGAGCAGGATACGCCGGCGGGATTGTTTCATCGGCAATTGACGGCGTGCGCTGTGCATTGGCTATTTCACAAAAACATACCCGTTAGAGTCACTTTTTTAGCAAGTATTATTATCTTCGTCATCATATTTTCCTCAACTTAGCAGAATAAAACTACTGATACTATGATGGACATACTCCCCAACGACAACCTGCTGGAAGGACTGGCAAAGAAATACAGTTTCAAGCAAATCGTTTACAAAAACACGGCAGATACCTTCAGGGTAATTAAGAGCATTTTAAAAGATATGTCCGACGAATTCAGGCTGAAATATCATGATACCAGCCCGAAGGTCCCGTTTGAGTTTCAGGATATCAGCGAGTTTGAAGCAGAGTTGAAATTCGGCAGCGATGTACTCATCTTCATGATGCACAGCAATGTTTTTGAATTTTCACGTGATCATGAAGTGATGAAGACAGCTTACGTAAGGGAAGACCCGAACAGGTCGTACTGCGGTATGATCATGATCTTTAACTTCTTAGCCGACTCATTCAGGTACAACCGCCAGAATGACCTTGGCTACCTCATTGGCCGCGTATTCGTGAACAACGAAAATCATTACTTCATCGAAGGAAAGCGCGAAATCGGCCTGCTTTACAACAATTTTCAGAATGCTGTGATGAATCCCGACAGCATAAAACAGATCATAGATTCGGCGATACGATATACCGTCAATTTTGACCTGCTCACTCCCCCTTATGACAATGTGAAAGTTGTGACCGTGGGTGACATGATGAGCGCCATCGACAGCACCAAGATAAGGACAGCCAAACGTCTTGGATTCAGGTTTCAGGGCGACCATGAAGAATTTCGTTCATGAGACAGTGAACCACATTTTTTCAAGCTTCAATGGCTAGATTTTTATCGTAATCGGTTCAGATTGTATCATTACAATTCGTTGATTGAATGTAAATTTGCGGTGTAAATTTCACCATTCTTTATGCTTTTTCTGGGTATTGATATCGGCAGCTCTTCAGTGAAGGCCTGCATTTTCGACGCATCCACCGGTATGGTAGCTGACTCGGCAATCTACCCGCCTGCCGAAATGGAGATATTGTCGCCTGCGCCTGGTTTTGCCGAGCAACATCCTGACTCCTGGTTTGACAATATCAAAGAAGCGTTAAGAATTATTGAATCTCGTAACAAAAGTATTATCAGAGAGGTAGCTGCGATTGGTATAGCATACCAGATGCACGGACTTGTTATCGTCGACAAAGCCGGAAAGCCACTTCGAAACGCCATTATCTGGTGCGACAGCCGTGCAGTTAGCATTGGTGAAAAAGCTTTTTATACATTGGGACAGGGATTCTGCCTTAGTCACCTGCTCAATTCCCCGGGAAATTTCACCGCTTCGAAACTCAAATGGGTAAAGAATAATGAACCCGATATTTACAATCGGATCTATAAAATAATGCTCCCAGGTGATTACATTGCTTACCGGCTCACCGGTGAAATGTGTACAACCGAAACCGGATTATCAGAAGGTATATTCTGGGACTTCACACGCAATGAAATCTCAAAGGAACTGCTTGATTATTATGCATTTGATGATGGTTTACTTGCTCCAATAAAACCTGTTTTCTCCGTTCAGGGACATGTGACCGCGGAAGCATCCCGTGAACTCGGGTTAAAAGCCGGAATACCTGTAACTTACCGTGCCGGAGATCAGCCCAACAATGCATTTTCACTCAACGTTCTTAACCCAGGTGAAGTTGCCGCTACGGCCGGCACCAGCGGCGTTGTGTATGGAGTTACTGACCAGATGAAATTCGATCCCTTGTCGCGGATTAATACATTTTTACACGTTAATCATGAGAAAACGTCGCCACGGCTTGGACAACTGCTCTGCATCAATGCTACGGGAATTCTGAATTCGTGGTTAAAAAACAATGTTGCTGCAGGAAGAGGATATGACGAAATGAACAGCCTTGCAGCCTCAGTTCCTGCAGGTTGTAGCGGTTTAACCATCTTTCCGTTCGGCAACGGAGCCGAACGAATGCTCGGCAACAAGCATCCCGGTGCAACCATTGAAGGTCTGAACTTCAACACACACAATATCAATCATTTGCTGAGAGCAGCCCAGGAAAGTATTGTATTTTCGTTTGTTTACGGCATGGAAATAATGAAGGAATCAGGATTGAATCCCTCGGTCATAAAAGCCGGAAAAGCCAATATGTTTCTCAGCCCGCTTTTCGGAACAATGCTGGCAAACCTCTCAGGAGCAGATATTTACCTTTACAATACCGATGGCGCCCAGGGTGCCGCCAGGGGTGCAGCATTAGGATCAGGATACTATACTGACGCGAAAGAAGCCTTCAATTCATTGACGATTCTTACACAAATACATCCGGAAAAAGACAATAAACTGTCGGAGCACTACATTTACTGGAAAAAACGACTTGAAAACTTACTGAAAGAACAATAAATAAAGATATACCATGAGCTATTACACCGGATCAACAGAATTTTTCCCGGGGATCGGGAAAATATCTTTCGAAGGAAAACCCAGCAAGAATCCCCTGGCATTTAAATATTTTGAACCCGACAGACTGGTTGCCGGGAAACCCATGAAAGAACATCTTAAATTTTCAATGGCATACTGGCATACATTGTGCGGTGATGGCGGTGATCCTTTTGGCAAGGCAACCCACCAGTTCGGCTGGAACGAAGGAACCGATGCGATGCAAAAGGCCCGTCAGAAAATGGATGCGGCATTTGAATTTATGACAAAAATGGGGCTGAATTACTACTGTTTCCACGATTTCGACCTTGTGGAAGAAGGCTCCTCCATAGCCGAATCGGAATTTCGCCTGCAAATAATGACCGAATATGCCGCAAAACTGCAGAAAGAAACAGGTGTAAAACTGCTCTGGGGCACTGCTAACCTGTTTTCACACCCGCGGTATATGAATGGCGCTGCCACCAATCCTGATTTCCAGGCATTAACCTGGGCTGCCACACAGGTGAAGAATGCCATCGACGCTACTGTTGCCCTTGGAGGCACCAATTATGTGTTCTGGGGAGGCCGCGAAGGCTATCTCACTCTTCTTAATACGAATATGAAGCGCGAACTTGAACACATGGGTAAATTCCTCACCCTGGCTCGTGACTACGGACGGAAAAACGGTTTCACAGGCACATTCCTCATTGAACCAAAGCCCATGGAACCCACAAAGCACCAATATGATTTCGATGCGGCCACTGTTATCGGTTTTTTGCGTGAATACGGGCTGGAAAAAGATTTTAAACTAAACATTGAAGTTAATCATGCCACGCTGGCCGGACATACTTTTCAGCACGACCTGCAGGTTGCTGCCAATGCCGGAATGCTTGGCTCCATTGATGCAAACCGCGGCGATTATCAAAACGGATGGGACACCGATCAATTTCCTGTGAATATTTATGAACTGGTGGAAGCCATGCTGGTGATTCTCGAAAGCGGCGGAATCCAGACCGGAGGAATTAATTTTGACGCCAAACGCCGCCGGAATTCCACGGATGCCGAAGACCTTTTCATAGCCCATATTTCAGGCATGGACGCCTTCGCAAGGGCGCTCCTCATCGCCGACAAGGTTATGACCGAATCGCCCTACCTTACCATGAAAAAGCAGCGCTATGCTTCATTTGACAAAGATCAGGGCAAAGCATTCGAAGAAGGTAAACTCTCGCTCGAAGACCTTCGCAATCTTGCCATTCAGTGTGGTGAACCGGCAAAACTAAGTGGTAAGCAGGAAATGCTTGAGTCGCTGATTAACGATTATCTGTAAGAAATAACGACCTTTGCCGTTAAACAGGTATCCGAATTATCAGCGCATTGCACCATCCGGCCAAAATACTTATTGCCCGCCTCAGTTCCATTGGTGATATAATCCTCACTACTCCCGTTATCCGTGGTGTAAGGATGAAATTTCCCGATGCTTCGATTACTTTTCTTGTAAAGGCTAAGTTCGCACCATTGCTGATGCATAATCCGCATATTGATGAGGTACTGGTTTATAACGACTCAGCCGGTAAGGGTGAACTACAACGCCTGGTAAAAAAAATCAGAAAACAGGAATTCGATTGGTTTATCGACCTGCATAAAAGCCTAAGGACCAGATACATTCGCACTCTCCTGGGTTTCCCTGAAGTAACTACCTACAACAAGCAAATATTCTCACGCACACTGCTTGTTAAATTCGGCATAAACAGGTTCAAGACTATTAAACCCGTATATCTCAGGTATTTTGAGGCTGTTGAAAAAAACGGCATCACATACGATCGGCAGGGAACGGAGGTTGATTACAGTCAGAACGACAGTCAATTGGTTGAAAATCTGCTTGACTCGGATGGTTATAAATCTTTACAACAATTAATTGTTATCTGCCCCGGCGCATCGTATAAGAACAAGCAGTGGTTACCTGAACGGTTTGCTGAGATAGCGGATGAACTAACCACGCCTTCCGGACGTTTCCTGGCTTTTCTTGGCGGCAAAGCCGATACTGAGCTTTGTGATGGAATTATTGCCATGATGAAGAACAAAGCAGTGAATTATGCCGGCAGGCTCTCTTTGCTGCAATCGGCTGCCCTGCTTCACAAAAGTGCTTTGGTCATAACCAACGACAGTGGTATGATGCATTTGGCGCAGGCGCAGAAATCCCCGGTTGTGGCTATTTTCGGGGCAACCTGCCGTGAACTCGGCTTCTTCCCATTGCCTGAGAACAGCATAACGGTAGAAAAAAAGGTTTCGTGCCGGCCTTGCACGCACAAAGGGTTAAACCGCTGCCCCAGGAAACATTTTAACTGCATGAATCTTATCACTGCAGATGATGTAATGGCAGCAGCGCAGAAGTTTCTGCCGGAATAATAATTGCACCAGTAAGCCTACAGAGGACTAAAGTCAGTTATTCGAAATAACTATGAGGAAGTTTTTCGAATTTTCTGAAAGACGAAACCTACAAAAACACAATACAGATGCTTAAATATCAAGCTATTACACGATTTAGGATTTTTTTTCGTTGACAATATGCATTTGCTTGTCAGTTTGTAAAATAGTATTACCTTTGCAGCCCAAAATGGCCCGTTCGTCTATCGGTTAGGACGTCAGGTTTTCATCCTGGTAAGAGGGGTTCGACTCCCCTACGGGCTACACAAATTAATAGATTATACAATGGCAAATCACAAATCCTCCATCAAGAGAATACGCGCCAACGAAAAAAAGAGGCTGCGCAACCGTTATTATGCTAAGACCATGCGTAATGCAGTAAAGAGTTTCCGCCTCCTTACCAAAAAAGAAGAAGCAACCGAAAAGCTTCCTACCATTGTATCACTGATTGATAAACTGGCCAAGAAACAGATCATTCACAAGAACAAGGCTGCTAATCTGAAGTCGAAACTCACACGCAAGGTTAACACCCTGTAAAACAAGATATTAAAAATTGATTTAACCCCGGTTGAACACCGGGGCTTTTTTTTGCCTCTTAGTTACGGCCGCACATAAAAAGAATCTGTGTAACTTAGGCCGGGAAAATTTCATTAACTTCTCATTTTCACTATACTACTATGTCAGAAACATCCAGAACACCAATCCATTCATGGCTTGAGGACGACCGCCCCAGAGAAAAATTAACCCGAAAAGGACCTTCATCGCTCAGCGATGCAGAACTGATCGCCATTCTTATCAATATCGGTACCAAGGAACTGTCTGCGGTTGACCTTGCACAGGAAATCCTTAACAAAGTCAATGGAAACTTAATTGAACTTTCGAGACTCTCGGTTAAAGAATTGATCCGGTTTAAAGGAATTGGCGATGCCAAAGCCATCACCATTGCCGCCGCCCTTGAACTGGGAAAACGTCGCCGGAGTTCCGAAATCCTCGACCGGAAAACCATAAAATCAAGTCAGGATGCTTTTGAAATTCTACAACAGAACCTTGCCGATCTTAATGAAGAAAAGTTCTGTATCATCCTGTTAAACAGGGCCAACAGGGTATTAAGCGTTGAAATGGTAAGCACGGGAGGATTTGCCGGAACCGTAGTCGATCCAAAAAAGATCTTCAAGATTGCACTGGATGCCAAAGCTTCGTCTATGATTCTCGGGCATAATCACCCCTCGGGAATGGTGAAACCCAGTGATGCCGATAACAAACTGACACGAAAACTCAAAGATGCCGGAACATTTCTTGATTTGCCCGTACTTGACCACATCATCGTAGGTGATGAGAAATTCTTCAGCTATGCCGATGAAGGACTAATCTGATAACAATAAAGGGACTGTTGTGTTGTTATTAACCAGTAAAACCTAATAAGGGAACTCCACGCCATCTTATGAAAATTTTAACAGTTGTTGGTGCAAGGCCCCAAATCATCAAAGCTGCTGCTTTGAGCCGGGCAATTAAATCATATTTCAGTAACCAGATTGAAGAGATCATCGTGCATACCGGTCAGCATTACGATGCCAATATGTCGGATGTATTCTTTGGTGAACTTGGCATACCTCAGCCTGATATAAACCTTGGCATAGGTTCGGCCAGTCATGGCAAACAAACTGCGATGATGCTGCAGGGCATCGAATCAATTCTGCTCGAAGAAAATCCGGATTTCATTGTACTCTACGGCGATACCAACTCTACACTTGCCGGCGCTATGGCTGGTGCAAAACTCCATGTTCCGATCGTACATATTGAAGCCGGCCTGAGATCGTTCAATAAGAGCATGCCTGAGGAAATTAACCGTATCATGTGCGATCATGCCTCGACTCTGTTGTTTGTTCCCACGCTTGCCGGAATCCGTAACCTTGAGAAGGAAGGTTTCAGCATCAAAGCTGAAGCTCCTTACAACATCGATAACCCAGGTATTTTCCACTGTGGCGATATCATGTTCGACAATCTGCTGCATTTCAGCAAAACTGCAGAAGAAAGGACATCTGTTATCAGCGACCTCCACTTGAAAGATAAACAATTCATTCTCTGCACAATACATCGCGATAACAATACTGACATTCCCGAAAGGCTCACTGCTATCTTCAGTGCACTCAACCGCCTGACTGCTCAAGGTGGGTTTGAGGTAGTTCTGCCATTGCATCCGAGAACCTCAAAACTGCTGGAAACAAGATTACAACCATCGGTATTCCAATCAGTAACAAACAATAAGTCGATCCACCTGATACCACCGGTCAGTTACCTTGAGATGATTGCTCTTGAGAAAAACGCAAGTCTTATCCTGACCGATTCAGGCGGGGTGCAGAAAGAGGCCTATTTCTTTCATAAGCCATTAGTTGTTGCACGTCCCGAAACCGAGTGGACCGAAATAATTGACAATGGGGCCGGAATAATTGCTGATGCCGATGAAACAGGAATTATTGATTCAGTTCAGCATTTTATGGATCACAGTTTGCTTGACTTTCCGAATATTTTTGGCGATGGGCATGCTGCGGAATTTATTTGCAGAACAATGCTGGAACAGAAGAATGTTAAATAATCATTCCTTTGAAAAATTATATATTTGTTGCTCACAAAATTCAATAAATATCTTATTCGATTTCTTTTACAGAATTATTTATCATGAAAAATACCGTTCTGTTGCTTTCGTTCTTCCTGACAGCACAAATCTTATTTGCTCAGATCAGCTTCGAAAAAGGCTATATTATAACACTGTTGTCCGGTAAAAATGAAGAGTTAGAAAGTTTAATGTAAAACTAACCAACTCTTCATGTAGTTTTAAGTTTCCCAACAAAAGACTACATGAACAAAGCTACACATTTTTTTGGCAC
>Ga0116171_10001538_pt1 | contig 22739 bp, 22 predicted proteins | sample AD_JPNHW2_MetaG_FD_89798 | JGI IMG/M metagenome (GOLD analysis project Ga0116171, IMG submission 89798) | Active sludge microbial communities of municipal wastewater-treating anaerobic digesters from Japan - AD_JPNHW2_MetaG | ecosystem: Engineered > Bioreactor > Anaerobic > Digestate | place...
AAAGACTTATTTGAACCGTACCTGAAGGAGACCGAATTCCGTTTTAACCACAGAGGGCAGGATCTGTACCACATCCTCTTGAAATTGTTCCGTGATAACCCTCTGTTCTAGTCAAGACCCTTATGTTTTTAATCGTTCCGGGAGCTATTTTAACATTTGTCTACGCCGCTGCGATATTATTCGCATTAATTTTATCTTGGTTTCATTAAAAACATATAGTAAAACCACTTTCAATCCAAAGCAAAGTGAAAGTGGTTTTACTCAATGAGAAGCCCACTTTCTGTTTATTCCTACCCTTGATTTTCAAGTGGCTTCACTATAATACCGCTTCAGGCCGTTGACACGGCCTTTTTTTATTGATTTTACAATGATTTTACAAGTTCTCCGTTTTTAATTTTACACTTCCGGTCTATTCTTGTATTGTACGGTGAGCCGTTCAAAGAACGAATTCGATTAAAGACGGAGAAAATTATATGAAAAAATTTATCACCCTCGCGCTTTCTGCGGTACTTCTTTTAATTGCTATGATCGGCTGCGCAAAAACATCCGATACATCTCCGATCACAGTCATATCGCGTGAATCCGGCTCCGGCACACGCGGCGCGTTCATCGAACTGTTCGGCATCGAAGAAAAAGACGCTTCCGGAAATAAGATCGACAAAACGATTGACACCGCAACCGTCAACAGTTCCACAGGCGTCGTACTGACCAATGTCGCCTCCGACGTCAACGCCATCGGCTACATCTCGCTGGGTGCTCTGAATAACACTGTTAAAGCGCTCAAAATCGACGGAGCCGAGGCGACGATCGCCAACATCAAAAGCGGCACCTATAAGATCAGCCGCCCGTTCAACATCGCAACCAAAGGCGAAGTGAGCGGCCTTGCAAAAGATTTTATCAGTTACATTCTGTCCGTCGAAGGTCAGGCAGTTGTCGAAGCCAGCAGCTATATCCCGCTTGACAATATGCCCGCTTATGCCGGTACCAAGCCTTCCGGCACAATTACCATCGCCGGTTCCTCTTCTGTCACTCCTCTGATGGAGAAGCTCAAAGAGGCTTATCTCAAGATCAACACCAACGCGACCATTGAAATCCAACAGAGCGATTCCACCTCCGGCATGAAGAGTACCATCGACGGTGTCTGTGACATCGGAATGGCATCCCGTGAGCTCAAAGATACCGAACTCGCCGGAGGCCTCACCTCAACCGTCATCGCACTCGACGGCATCGCAGTCATCGTAAATCCCGCGAATACAATTGATAATATGACCAAAGATCAGGTCAAAGGCATCTACACCGGAACCATCCTGAACTGGCAGGACATTGCTTGATAAAGTATCCAAAAATACATCAATGAAGCGAGGTTTGAAAAGGAATTTTCAAACCTTGCTGTGAAAGGATCAAAAATCTAAGATGATTAAATTCAAAGAAGCCGCAATGAAAATAGTATTCCTCCTCTGCGCCTGCTTTGCGATTTTAGCCGTGCTGATGATCTGTCTTTTCTTGTTCGCCAACGGCATCCCGGCGATGAAGGAAATCGGACTTTGGAACTTCCTCTCGGGAACGAAGTGGAAGCCGGAGAACGATATTTACGGGATTCTCCCGATGATCATGGGCAGCATCTATGTCACGGCGGGAGCGCTTGTGATCGGCGTTCCGATTGGAATTCTCACAGCGGTCTTTATGGCTCGGTTCTGTCCGCCTAAACTTCATAAAATCCTGAAACCCGCGGTGGATTTACTTGCCGGAATTCCGTCGGTTGTCTACGGCTTCTTTGGATTGATGGTCATCGTTCCGACAATCAGAAACATGTTTGGAGGAACCGGTTCTTCCATGCTTGCCGCATCGGTCGTGCTCGGCATCATGATTTTGCCCACGATCATCGGCGTCTCAGAGGCGGCAATCCGCGCGGTACCCGAAAGCTATTATGAAGGGTCGCTCGCACTCGGAGCCAGTCATGAACGAAGCGTATTTTTCTCCATGCTGCCGGCGGCGAAATCAGGCGTATCGGCTGCGGTGATTTTGGGCGTAGGACGCGCCATTGGCGAGACGATGGCGGTGGTCATGGTCGCCGGAAATCAACCGATTATGCCGACCGGAATCACAAAGGGGCTGCGGACTCTGACCTCGAACATTGTCATCGAGATGGGTTACGCGGCCGATTTGCATTATAACGCTTTGATTGCCACCGGCGTCGTGCTGTTCGTGTTCATCCTGATCATCAATCTGCTGTTCTCCATTCTGAAAAGGAGGTCAAAACTGTGAACGTAACTGAAAAGATCTCCCGATTTGAAAAAGAGCGTAAAAGAGCAAAAGCGCAGTCCGTTTTTTTAAGAACCATCGTTTACATCGCGGTGATTCTCACCTTATCCGCTCTTGCTTTTGTCATCGCATACATCCTTTTCAAAGGCATACCGAATATCTCACTCGACTTGTTTTCGCCCGAATATACTTCTGAAAATGCCTCGGTTGTTCCGGCTATCATCAACACCGTCACGATGACGCTGATATCACTTCTCATTGCGGTTCCGCTCGGGGTCTTTTCGGCGATCTATCTGGTCGAATACGCAAAACGCGGAAACAAACTCGTCGCATTAGTGCGCACGACCGCAGAAACCCTCTCCGGAATCCCGTCGATTGTCTACGGCTTGTTCGGATATCTGATGTTCGTGGTCTATTTCGGATGGGGTTACAGTATGCTCGCCGGTGCATTAACGCTGTCGATCATGATTCTACCGGTGATCATGCGCACCACCGAAGAAGCGCTCAAATCCATCCCCGACACATTTCGCGAGGGCAGCTTCGGCCTGGGTGCAGGAAAACTTCGCACGGTATTTAAAATCGTACTCCCCTCTGCAATTCCGGGAATTTTAGCCGGCGTCGTGCTCTCGGTCGGCAGAATCGTCGGGGAGACGGCTGCTTTGATCTATACCGCGGGTACCGTGGCACAGATCCCCGATACTGTACTGCGGAGCGGGCGGACGCTCTCGGTGCACTTATACGCCCTCTGGAACGAGGGATTGGCTCAGGGAAAAGCCTATACGTCAGCAGTGGTGCTGTTAATAGTCGTAGTCGGAATCAATGCACTGTCGGCTTTTATCGCGAAGAGATTATCAAGGGAAAAAGTTTGATCATCGAGTTTGCAAACTTTTTATAATAAGGAGAGGTTCATCCGAATGGATAAATTCAATATCGAACAACTAAACTTATATTATGGCAATTTTCAGGCATTGAAAAATGTCAATCTGCCGATTCTGAGCAAGGAGATCACCGCTTTTATCGGACCTTCCGGCTGCGGCAAGTCGACGCTGCTCAAAACTTTGAACCGGATGAATGATCTGATCGAGGGCTGCCGAATCGAGGGAAAAGTCGCTCTGGACGGTGAGAATATCTATGACCGGAAAATGGACGTCAATCTGCTCCGAAAGCGGGTGGGCATGGTGTTTCAAAAACCCAATCCCTTTCCGATGAGCGTCTATGACAATATCGCCTACGGGCCGCGAACCCACAGTATTAAAAACAAAGCGCAGCTCGACGAAATCGTAGAAAAATCGCTTGTTGACGCGGCTATCTGGGATGAAGTCAAAGACCGTTTGAAAAAGTCGGCGCTGGGTCTATCGGGCGGACAGCAGCAGCGGCTTTGCATCGCACGGGCGCTCGCGGTTGAACCCGAAGTCCTGTTGATGGATGAACCGACCTCCGCACTCGATCCCATTTCGACCGGAAAAATAGAAGACCTTGTCAGCGAGCTAAAAAAATGCTATTCTATTATCATCGTGACCCACAATATGCAGCAGGCGACCCGAATTTCTGACAAAACGGTATTTTTCCTGCTCGGCGAGGTCATTGAATACGGCGACACCGAGACAATGTTCTCTACGCCGAAAAATAAAAAGACCGAGGATTACATCACGGGGAGGTTCGGATAATGCGCAGTAAATTCGATGAACAATTAAAACTTTTAAATAACGATTTAATCGTTATGGGTGCTTTGTGTGAGGACGCAATCGCCTGTTCGGTGAAATCTCTATTGAATTCCGACTTATCGCTCGCAGAAAACGCCATCAGAATCGAGAAAGAAATCGATCAAAAAGAACGAGACATCGAAGGGCTTTGCCTGAAACTGCTTTTACAGCAGCAACCCGTTGCGAGCGACCTGCGGCTGATCTCATCGGCTCTCAAAATGGTGACCGATATGGAACGCATCGGCGACCAAGCAGAAGATATCGCCGAATTGGTCACCTATACCGACCTGTCAGATTCCAAAAACGACGTCCACTTTGAAGATATGGCCAAAGCTGTAATCAAAATGGTAACCGATAGTATTGATGCCTTTGTCAAACACGACCTTAAACTCGCGCAGGCAGTCATCGCCTACGACGATGTGATGGACGACCTCTTTTTGAAAATCAAGAATGATTTAATCGAATTGATTGCCTGCGATAAAAAGGGCGGTGAAGTGGCACTCGATACGCTGATGATCGCAAAATATCTGGAGCGCATCGGCGACCACGCGACTAATATTGCAGAATGGGTGGTCTTTGCGATCACAGGAAAACACGTCGGAGAAGCGGATTAAATTTTCAAATCCTCATCGAAAGGGATGTCTAAATTAAATGATTATTGTTGTCGAAGATGACCGCGGCATCCGTGAACTGGTCGTCTATACACTCCAAAACACCGGCTTCAAAGCCATGGGCTGCGAGAGTGCTCAGGAACTTTATGCCGCGTTGAAAACCGAAAAGCCGCAATTGATTTTGCTTGACATTATGCTTCCCGGCGAAGATGGGATTTCGGTTCTCAAACGGCTGCGTCAGAATTCCGCGACCAAAAAGCTGCCAGTGATCATGCTGACCGCAAAAGGAGCCGAATACGATAAAGTGATCGGTCTTGATTCGGGCGCGGATGACTATATTACAAAGCCGTTCGGCATGATGGAGATGATCTCCCGCGTCAAGGCAGTTTTGCGGCGCGCTGAAGAAACTGACGACTTGGTATATTCCGTTCCAAACATTACACTAAACGTCAAGGCGCATCAGATCACGGTGAACAATGTGCCCATTGAGGTTACGCTTAAAGAATTCGAACTGCTTCGGCTACTGATGAAAAACGCTGGAACCGTTCTGACCCGGGATATGCTGCTTGAAAACATCTGGGGCTACGGTTTTGACGGCGAGACCCGAACGGTGGACGTACATATTGGCACGCTGCGTTCAAAACTCGGTGTTGCAGGCGAGATCGTCGAGACCGTGCGTGGGATCGGTTACCGAATCGCAAATGAATAATATATCTTTTTGTTGAATGCGGGGTGAGACGATGAAGCGGAGAATCTTTTGGAGTATTTTTTTAACATCCTTTTTATTGCTCGCGCTGACGGTGACCGCCGTCATGGGCGCTGTTTATAATCAATTCACCGATGAACGCAAATCGGAAATCAAAATCGAGACGGGGTACATTGTTAATGCATATGGCGGAGGTGCTATCGATTATCTCCGGCAGATCGGCAAAGTCAGCCCGAACCGAATCTCTTTGATTGCACCCGACGGCAAGGTACTTTATGACAGCTTCGTCGATGCTTCATTGCTTGAAAACCACTCCGACCGCCTCGAGATCATCGCCGCTTTGACAAACGGCACCGGCGAATCAACAAGGTCATCAGAGACCCTTGAGGAAAAGACCTATTATTACGCCGTGCGGCTGGACGACGAAAATATTTTGCGCATTGCCGCCACTTTAAAAAGCATGTCCGCAATCATCTATAACATGGCTGCAATGATCATATCCATCTTGATTATCGGGCTTTTGATTATCATTCTGACCGCAAATTTGTTGACCAAGCGCATCGTTGCTCCGATCAACCGGATTAATCCCGAAAATCCGCTCTCGTCCGATGCCTACGAGGAGTTTTCACCGTTGATCGTCAGCATCGACAAACGCAATAAAAAGATCAATGAACAAATCCAAATGCTCTCCGAAAAACAACGCGAGTTCTCCGAGGTCACCGACGGAATGAGCGAAGCGCTGGTTGTCTTCGGTGCGGACCGCAAGATTCTCTCAGCCAACCGCAGTGCAAAACGCGTGTTTTTCTCTTATGAGCCCGAAGGGCTTGGATATCTCGAATTCTGCCGCGATATTCCCTATATCCACGCTGTCGAAGAGGCCTTTTTAGGTCGTCCCTCACAACAAAAATTCGAACGCGGCGGTCATATCTACCGATTATCCGCCGATCCCGTTGGTAAAAGTGACGAATTTGCGGCGGTGCTGTTTGTCACCGATATCACCGACGCCGAACGGGCCGAACAGATGCGCCGTGAATTTTCGGCCAACGTCTCACACGAGTTAAAAACCCCGCTGACATCGATTTTGGGCTATGCCGAGATCATGTGCAACGGCGTTGCAAAGACCGAGGACTTTCCGCGCTTTACCAAACAGATCTATGACGAAGCAAGACGGCTTCTCTCTTTGATCGAAGATATCATCAAACTCTCCAAACTCGACGAAGGCGGTTTGAAAGAAGAATTCCGAAAAACAGACCTCTTTCCGATCTGTGAAAACGTCGTAAATGAACTTGCACAGAAGGCTAAAAATAGCGATGTCAAACTTGAAATACGCGGTGAGCACTTGACGGTGAACGGCATCGAAAACACGCTGCATGAGATGATCTATAATCTCTGCGACAACGCGATTATCTATAATAAAAAAGGCGGATTGGTCACAGTCACACTCGAGACAGTGCAGGGGCACCCCGTGTTAACAGTCAAAGACACCGGCATCGGCATCGCACCGGAGCATCAAAACCGGGTTTTCGAGCGGTTTTACCGCATCGACAAGAGCCATTCAAAGGCGACCGGCGGAACCGGCCTCGGCCTTTCAATCGTCAAACACGCCGCGCTTCTGCACGGAGCACAGGTCAAACTGACCAGTGCCTTAGGGCAGGGCACCGAGATTAATGTTGTTTTCCAGTAAGTTAAAAATAGAACATAAATCAAAATTCCACTCCCATCGCCGGTGGGGGTGGAATTTTCAATATAATTAGCCCAACTGTTAATCGGGGTGGTCAGGCGGAGAAGTATAGCTGACCAAATAACGGTCTTCTGTCGCGACAGCGATATCTCCGACGACCGGGTTCTTTGTTAAATCCCGGATAATTCCATCCATGATTTGTGCCGGGAGCATTCTTTTTAGATTTCAACTTCGTTATGCATGATAAGACCGCCGCTGTTTAAAATGCAGATGTCTGGTTTCAAAATATCGCGGACGCGCTTTGAAGCCCATTCCGAGCGCGCGGTAGCAATGGCGGTCAGAATTCCTCGGGCTTTGCATTTTCAAAGACTTCAACGGAACGGGGCGAGACCGTTTTATCAGTCCGTAACAGCGTTCTGTCGAGATCACAAACAATCATCCCGACTTTCATAACTGCTCCTTTACCGGAAGTGCCTTACTTCTCTGATTTATTATATCTTATTAAACGCCGTTTGCAACTATTTGCTATCATTACTTAGTTATATACCGCTCAGGTGAAAAAATCGACCGCTCAGTTAATATTATCCATACCTGAGTTTTTTTGGTATAATAAAAATTGAATTACCGATTCTTTCAGAAATTAAAATTCGGATTGACGGGATTAACGGAAAATGATATCATATAAAAACACGGGAGGATGTTATGAACACTCGTTCGATTAATCAAGAAGATGTTGCCGAATTTTTGCGGCAGATAACGACTGCACACACATATGCGGAACTTGAAAAAAGTGACGAAAGCTTTATCGAATTGGCAAAGAGACAAGCCGAAGCTGCAGAAGCATATTTACTTTCAGATGAAATTAACGAGGCAAAATCGCTGTTTAGATATTCTCTCGAATCACTTTCACACGCAAACCGACCGGATATCGAAGCAGACTTTTGTGAACGCATCGGAAAAGCGTTCTCCCGGGCTGGTAAGAATTCAAATGCCGCAGGTTATTTTTTAAAGGCACTCACAACCAATGAGATTACATCACAAAACACACCTGAAAACCGTACCGGACTTTTAAAATCATATAAACTCTGCGCGGATTCGCTGATGAAAACAAACCGCAGCGATGATGCGATTGCGCTTTTAACGAAATGCTGCGATGTGATGAAGCGGGGGTATGAAACTGCACCGTCTCTTTCCGATCTGATGGGGTGGGCAGATGCGCTTTATATGCTCGGCGGTGCATATGAACATATCGAAGCCTACGAAGTGTCTTCTAAACTTTATGGAGAAGCAATGGATCTTTATATCTACGCTGAAAATGACTATAAGTCCGACGCTCGCCGAGAAACCGCAAATTGTCTGATCAAAATCGGCGGTATTTTTGAACTGAAAAAAGAGTATGACCGTGCGCTTGAAAATTATAATAAGGCGCTGGAAATCAACCGCCGGCTCGCCGTTAGAGATGGCGACGAATTATCTTTGAAACATCTGATGGCGAGCTGCACGCACACTGCGAAACTCTGTGAGACGATGGGACGTCTTGTTGAGGCGCTTTCGCTGTTTCGGGAAAAAGCCGATGTCTCATCACGGTTTTCAAAACTCAAACCGGTTGTAGAACCGCCTGAGATTTTATTTTTAACACCGCTCGAAAATTTTGCAACCCGTTTGGAACAACTCGAACCGAAACTTCCTTGGTATTCGCTCCTATTTGAGATAGAGGAGCATCCGAGTCATGATAGGATGTACATCACCTATTTTACAATGGGACGTCTGGCCGAAGAACTTGCCATTAATGCCAATGATCTTAATTTATTTCAAGAAGCTTTGCGTCTGTTTGAGGCATCGGGGAATATACTCAGTATGATCCATGACGAATTTTCCGAAAACGGACAAGAAGAAAAATTGCGTGAGATTAAATCTCACATAAAAAGACTTAAAAAACAGATCAATCAAGGAGGAAATTCAGATGAATGAGAAATTGATCAAGGAACTGGCGATCAACGGAGGGCCGAAAGCGGTACCGAATCCGCTCCCGCCGAGAAGCCATTTCGGCACCGAGGAAAAAACGGCTGCGAACCGGATTATCGACGAAGCCATCGCAAAAGGTGTAGCCCCGGGATACGGCGGTCCGGAAGAAGAGATCTTTTGCAAAGAATTCGCCGAGATGATGGGCGGCGGTTTTGCCGATGCCGTCAACGGGGGGACCACTGCTGTTTTTGTGGCACTTCGGGCGCTTGAACCCGAGCCCTATTCCGAAGTTGTGGTCGGTCCAATTACCGATCCGGGCGGAATTATGCCGATTGTGATGTGCAACTGCATCCCGGTGGTGGCAGATGCTTATCCGGGTTCTTTTAATACCAATCTTGAATCCGTGAAAAAAGTCGTCACCAATCGCACTTCAGTAATCATTATCCCGCATATCGCAGGCGAACCCGCCGAGATCGATAAAATCTGCGAATTCGCAAAGTCCAAGGGCATCAAGGTCGTCGAGGACTGCGCACAGGCGCACGGCGCGACCCTGAATGGTAAGCTGGTCGGCACTTTCGGCGACATCGCAGCTTATTCGATGATGTTCGGAAAACATACCTGCATGGGCGGGCAGGGCGGTGTGGTCTTCACAAAAGACGAAGACCTTTATTGGAAAATCAGACGCTACTCCGATCGCGGAAAGCCGTTTGGACTTCCGGCAGGAAGCACTAACTGTGTCGCTTCCTTGAACTTTAACGCTGATGAACTCGGCTGTGCAATCGGCCGCGAGCAGATTAAAAAGACCGCAGCGATCGCCGCCGGCAGACGCAGAGTCGTCAATAAGATTCTCTCGGAAATCTCAGAGGTCAAAGCGCTTAAGCAGCCCGAATTCATTCCCGGTTCCGTACCGTCGTTCTGGTTCTGGCGGCTGCATTTCGACGGCAGCAAAGTCGACTGCACCAAACAGGAATTCGGCAAAGCCGTAGCTGCGGAATGCAATATGAACGTGTTGCCCGATTATCCTGGTCTGCCGTTCACTTTCGATTGGTTCCAGAATCAACGTGCGTTCGGCACCGGTCATTATCCGTGGTCAGCACCGCAAAATATCAGCGGTGATCATATCACAACGCTCGATGATATGCCCGTTGCCAAAAAATCGATTGAGGACACGATTTTATTCTATATCTACGAGAGTTGGAGCGACGCCGACTGTATCAATGCCGCCAAAGCGATTAAAAAGGTCTATAACGCCTACAAAAAATAATAGATAACATCTGCTTGAACATTTAGAAAAACAACAAAGAAGGCTTTATCATGAGAATCGACGACCACAATCATGCCGACTGGTATGGATATAACTTTGACAGATTCATCGCAAATATGGATGAGCGCGGAATCGATATGACCTGGATTTTATCCTGGGAGTGCCCGGATGAGGAATTTGATCCGCGAACGCTGCATGTGTTTTCACACAAACCGGGCGTCGGACCGATCCCGTTTGAAAATTGTTTGGCCTATAAGCTGAAAGCACCCGACCGCTTTGTACTCGGTTATGCGCCCGATCCCAGAAAACCGTGTGCGATCGACCGTTTAGAAGCAGCGAAAGCACTCTACGATGTCCGAGTATACGGCGAGATTAAACTTCGGATGATGTATGACAATTTCGATGCGATCCGAATGTTCCGATACTGCGGCAAGCAGGGCATGCCGGTTCTTGTCCATATCGATTATGAATTCGACAATGGCGGTTATCCTTACCCGAACTGGTGGTACGGCGGCGGCATCGACGCGTTAGAACGCGCGGTTGGCAAATGCCCCGAGACCAATTTCTTAGGCCATGCTCCCGGTTTCTGGGCGCACATCTCGGGCGACGATCAATATAATAAAGTCCCTTATCCCACCGGAAAAGTGCTTCCGGGCGGCAAACTGATTGAAATGCTCGATAAATACCCGAATCTCTATTGCGATATGTCAGCGGGTTCGGGTGCAAATTCGCTCGATCGTGACCATGAATTCGCACGCCAATTCCTGATCACTTATCAGGATCGCGTGCTCTACGGCCGCGACTATTTCGACAATCGGCATCAAGAGGTTTTGGCAACGCTCAACCTGCCGCAGGAAGTATTAGATAAAATCTATTATAAAAACGCATTGAAGCTCGTGCCGTTGAACTGAGGATTTATGATCATTTTACATTCGCATGAGAAAAAGGCGATCAAATGCGCCATCTTTGACTTTGACGGCACCCTATCGACGCTGCGCTGCGGCTGGGAGGAAGTCATGCGCCCGCTGATGTATGAGTGTATCGTGGGCGATAAACAGCTGTCCAAGGCTGAAAGCGACAAGATTAAAGCTGATATTTACGCTTATGTTGACGAATCGACCGGTATTCAAACCATCGGACAGATGAAATGGTTGACTAACGCTGTAAAGGAATACGGCTTTAATGCCAATGCATCGGATGATCCGTGGTTTTACAAGGCGGAATACAACCGGCGTTTGATGGAGTATGTGGCTGTGGAACGGGACAAGCTGGTCAAGGATGAAATTGTACGCGACACCTATTTGATTCGCGGCTCTGAGGACTTTTTAAAATCTTTGAAAAGCCGAGGAATCAAGTTGTTCGCTGCCAGCGGCACTGATGAAGAAGACGTGATCAAAGAGGCGACTGCACTCGGGCTCGCGAAATACTTTGACGAAATCGCGGGTTCTAAGCCGCATTCTGAACAATGTTCCAAAGAGGAGGTCATCAACCGGCTGTTGCATGAAAACAGCGAGATGATCGTGATCGGCGACGGCAAGGTCGAAATCCGGCTCGGGCGCGATAACGGCGCGCTGACACTCGGCGTCGCTTCCGATGAACAAGCAAGGCAAGGAATTAATCCTGTAAAGCAATATCGCCTTACAGCTGCCGGCGCGCATGCGATTGTCGGCGACTTCGGAAATCTGGATGAGATTTTGGAGTGGATATAAAGTTTGAAAAATAAATTTTTCAAACCGGAGTTTGGTTCTTTTTACTTTGAAAGAAGAACCAAACATCCCAATAAGCAGAAGGATGGTCATAAATGGGCAACAGGGATAAGCAACTCGATACCTCGTGTCTTAAGATGTATTCGGCCAAAGACCGGATCAATCTGGTCACCATCGAAGGATTGATGACTCCCGGCGTCACACCGCATCCGGAGTTTTCCGCTGACGGTTTTGACGAGCTTGTCGAGCGTATTTTAACCGCGCGTAAAAACAGTCGATCGGTGATTTGGAGCATGGGTGCTCATGTAATTAAAAATAACCTTTCAAGATACATCATCAAACTGATCAAGATGGGAATTATCACCCATGTCGCGTCGAACGGCGCCGGCAGCATTCATGATTTTGAACTGTGCTACCTCGGCGGCACCAGCGAAGACGTTCCGACCGCCATCGAAGATGGCTCATTCGGCATGTGGGAGGAGACCGGTGCCTGGATGAACGAAGCGATCTCGGCGGGTGCAAAAGACGGCATCGGTTATGGGGAAGCGCTCGGCAGATACATCGACCGAAACCCGCAGAAGTTTCCGTTCCGGGACGACTGTGTACTCTATCAATGCTATCAACACGATATCCCCGCAACTTATCACATCGCACTCGGAACCGACATCATCCACCAGCACCCGACTTGCCGCATGGAGGACATCGGAAAGTGCAGCGGGATTGATTTTAAAAGGATGTGTTACAGCGTCTCGCAGCTCGACGGCGGCGTTTATCTGAATTTCGGTTCATCGGTCATCGGCCCTGAGGTGTTTTTAAAAGCACTCTCGATTTCGCGTAATCTCGGCTATCCGACTTTCCGCATCACAACCGCAAATTTTGACCTGACCGACCTTGGCGATTTCCGTAAAATGATCGGTTACGACGACCCGAATTATTATTACAGGCCGCGTAAAAACATTGTAAACCGACCCACCAGTATGGGCGGCAAGGGCTGGCACTTTGTCGGAAATCACCTTGCGACGATTCCGACGCTGTATGATAAAATCGCGGAGGAAATGCGCCGTGGCTGAGATCAAAGAATTGTTATCCCGGATTGAACGGGTAAAAATCGGCGTGATCGGCGATTTTTGTGTCGATATCTACTGGCACGCGGATATGAAGAGAAGCGAGCTCTCCCGCGAGACTCCGCATTTTCCGCTGCCGGTTTATAAAGAACAGGTTTATCTTGGCGCCGCAGGCAACGTAACCGCAAATATCGCCGCGCTTAAACCAGAGAAAATTTATGTCTGCGGAGTACGCGGCGACGATTGGCGCGGGATGCTGATGGAAAGCAAATTTGCCGAAATCGGCGCGGACACGACCGGCTTAATCTGTGAAAGAGACCGCATGACTAACGCCTATTGCAAGCCGATTAGGCATGGGCTTTCCGATACGGTTTATGAGGATCCGCGTCTCGATTTTTGCGCAGACAGGCCGATTTCCGCCGAGAGTGAAGAATATATTATCGATGAACTTAAAAAAATGGCCGAAAAAGCCGACATAATCTGTGTTTGCGACCAGTTTGAAAACGGCGTGATCAGCCAAAAGGTGCGAAATTTGATCTGTGAGATCGGCAAAAGCAGGAAATTAGTTGTTGTTGACAGTCGGAATAATATCGGGAAATTCAACTATGTGACTGTCAAACCCAACGAAACCGAGTTTTGTCGCGCGTTCGGCATCAATTCGCTCGAATTAAACCAATACGAAATTTATGCGCTCAATTTTGCCAACGCCAAGCATTGCAAGGTCTTGTTGACGTTGGGCGAAGACGGCTGTTTATATTGCGACGGTAAAAACGCGGCACATATTCCGGCCAAAAAGGTAGTAGGACCGATTGATATATGCGGTGCGGGGGACACATTCAATTCAGCGTTTTCCTGTATGTCCGCGACCGGCTGCGACCCGGTTACCTGCGCGGAAGTCGCCTCGGCAGCCTCTGCTGTTACGATTAAAAAAATCGGCGTCACGGGAACCGCGACGCGCGAAGAAATTATTGAGTTGTTAAAATAATACTGTTAATATTGCAATTGTTGCGAACGGTCAAAACCGCCCTTACGTTCGATTAAATTTGCTTTTTAATTTTTTTTAATGCGCCTTTTTCGAGACGAGAAATTTGAGCCTGGGAGATGCCGATCTCCGAAGCAACTTCCATCTGCGTTTTTCCTTCAAAAAACCGAAGGGAGAGAATCTGTTTTTCGCGGACATTTAGGGCATTAATAGCCTCACGCAGTGAAATTTCATTTAGCCAGGCGTTGTCGTCGTTCTTGTCGCTGATCTGGTCCATGATATAAAGCGTATCACCGGAGTCCGAAAAAACGGGATCGTATAAGGACACGGGGTTGACCAGCGATTCGAGCGCAATGACAATTTCTTCTTTTGGAATATTTAGTTCTTTTGCGATTTCTTCCACGGTTGGTTCACGGGACAGAGAATTGGTCAGTTTCTCTTTGACCTGCATGGCTTTATATGCCAAATCCTTGGTGGAACGGCTGACGCGAATTGGATTATTGTCACGCAAAAACCGCCTTATTTCACCGATAATCATCGGGACCGCATAAGTGGATAACATCACACCGTGTCCTTCGTCAAAGTTATCAATGGCTTTAATCAAACCTACACAGCCGACTTGAAACAAATCATCCGGATTTTCTCCACGATTCGTAAAGCGCTGGATGACACTTAAAACGAGTTTTAGATTGCCATTGATGAGATCTTCCCGTGCGGCTTTATCGCCGGTTTTTGCTCGCTGCATGAGATTGGATTTTTCGCTCTGGGTGAGGGTTTTCAGCTTAGATGTGTTGATTCCGCTGATCTCGACCTTGCTGTTTTGCAAGTGAATCCCTCCCATTCGGCGTAATTTCAACGCAATAAGTATTTGCCGAAACAGGGTTGAAAATTCAAAATTTACGGTGTAAATCTCGGAACATTTTAGAAGAAATATTTTGAGAATATTTCCCGAAAAAACTGCAAATCATCAGTAATGAAAAAAACAATGTTGTAAAGCTTAAATAATTGATAGATATATATATTCCGAAGACGAGCAGAATTAGTAAAATACAAATATTTATTAACAAAATTGCGGTCGGAGGTAGTATTTCCCGTAAAATCCGATCTCCATCCAGCGGAGGAACCGGGAGCAGATTGATTGCGGAAAGGATCAAAGAATACGCGCCGATTGTACGATATCCGCCAATATAAGCTACTGCAGCAAAAAGCAATCCGAATAACGGGCCGGCTGCGGTTATCATTATTTCCCATTGAGATGAAACTCGACTTTTTATCAGACCGATACCGATTATTGTAAGGTTAAACTCCTCAATTGGCGCATGCAGCAGTAAGCAAAAGAAGAGATGTCCTAATTCATGGATGATAGCACAGAGCAGAATAAAAACGGCCGCTCTGTCGATGCAGACAGCTGCACCTAAAGCCGCGACCGCCCAAAAACTGATTGTGATGTTAATCTGATTTTTTATAAAATCCATTCGGGGTCCATATTGACTTTATTAAGCCGAACTTCGAAATGCAGATGCGGCCCGGTAGCCCATCCAGTGCTTCCGACAGTTGCGATCCTCTCACCGCTTTTTACTTTCGCACCTTTGCTTTTTAATAGTTTTTTACAATGAGCGTAAAAAGTATCTGTACTGTCACTGTGCTCGATCAGCATGTAGTTACCCCAGACATCGCTGTAGCCGCGTTCGATGACCTTACCTGCAGCCGCAGCGTAAATAGCTGATCCGGAATTTGCGGCGATATCCACTCCGGTATGAAAGCCGAATAAACCTGTGATCGGATGATAACGATAACCAAATTTACTGTAGATCTTTCCTGATAGAGGAGCATTTAATTTAATGTCGCAAAAGTAGGGTTCAAAACTACAGCCATCCGGCGCTTTCAGCAGGCCGCCCTCGGCTTTTTGGGCAAAACTATCGGTTTTTTTGGTATCGGTCTCGGTCAGCAGCGACAAAGGTACCAAATCCCCATAATAACTAACAGCTTGCTCGTTTTCGATCTTGTAATCGCTGATACTGACTGCTTGTGTGCTCAAGGTATCGCCGCCTGCCGCCGATAAACCGGAAAGGAAATCGGCAAGATCGGATGCAGTGGCATTCTCCGGGACGTCTGTATCTTGGATCGATGAAGTTTCGGGCACAGACGTCTCGGTCGGTGAACTCTGTGTCAGCCCGGCGATGTAGTCGGAGAGTTGTTCTGCTGTCGTCCTGGAAGAAGTATCACTTGAAGAAGTAACGGAAGACGATTTTTCGCCGAGAGCGCCGCTGAGGAAACCGTTAATTTTTTCAAACATCTCGGCAGCAAAAGCCTTTAAAAGCAGCAGTGCGGCTATAATAAGAAATACGGTAATGCACTGCAATTCGAAAACCGATAACGGTGCTTTCTTCGGCTGGGTATCTGATTGTTTATCACGGTCGCTTTGCGGCTTATTATAACGCCTGTATGGGGTCATATCCATCATCCATCCTTTTCTTGCTCAGTACACGCTCACATACTACAAGGAAAATATATGAACGTCTGCGTGAAAAAATGAACTTGACAGAGTATTGAGAGAATGCTAAACTTATTTCAGCTTTAAAGGAGGTAATATATATGCAAAACGCACCGACTGTTAAACTCGGAATCGTCGCGGTCAGCCGTGATTGTTTTCCTAAAGATTTATCCAGAGTGAGACGTTCTGCCGTTATCGCGGAATGCAAAAAACTCAATTTATCTGTTTTCGAATGCCCTCAAATCATCGTGGATGAGCCAGATGTTCCGAAAGCGCTCTCCCAACTGAAAGACGCGGGCGTGAACGCTATGGTCGTCTTCCTGGGGAATTTTGGCCCGGAAGGCCCTGAGACTATGCTTGCGCAGCGTTTTGACGGACCGCTCATGTTCGCCGCCGCGGCCGAGGAAAACAGCGCGGACGCCCTGATGGGCAACCGCGGAGACGCTTATTGCGGAATGTTGAACGCCTCATTGAATCTCGGTTTGCGTAAGGTCAAGGCTTATATTCCTGAATATCCGATAGGAACTCCCGATGCCGTGGCAAAGATGATTGAAGAGTTCGTTCCGGTCGCCCGTGTGATTGTCGGCATAAAGAAATTGAAAATTTTTTCATTTGGACCAAGACCGTTTAATTTTATTGCATGTAATGCCCCAATCAAACAGTTGTTTGACCTCGGTGTCGAGATACAGGAAAACTCGGAACTCGACCTCTATGACTCCTATCTGAAACACGCGGGTGACGCACGGATTGCGCAGATCAAAGCAGAGATGGAAAATGAACTTGAGGGCAGAAACAATTATCCCTCGGTACTCGATAAACTGGCGCAATACGAAATCACCCTAATCGATTGGCTCGAAAAGAATCTCGGCATCTGCGAATACGGCGTATTTGCCAACAAGTGCTGGCCGGCATTTCAGACGATGTTCGGCTTTGTGCCTTGTTATGTCAACTCCCGCCTTGCCGCAAAGGGCTACCCGGTTGCCTGCGAGACTGATTCCTACGGTGCGCTGTCTGAATATATGCTTTATCTTGCGACCGGGGCAACACCGACGCTGCTCGACGTCAACAACTCCGTCCCGGCGGATATGGTGAAAAAAAATCACCGCACTATCGGTGACTTCACCCATGAAGACTTGTTTATGGGTTTCCACTGCGGAAACACATCCGTGTGCAATCTCAAACCAAAGACCGGCGCTCTAAAGTATCAGCTGATTATGAAGCGCTTGATCGAACCGGACGGCGAACCCAACGCCAGCCGCGGCACGCTTGAGGGGCAACTCAAACCCGGCGTTATTACGATGTTCCGTATTCAAGGTGCTGCCGAGGGACATATCGCAAGCTATATCGCACAGGGGCAGATTCTTGACATTGACCCCTGTTCATTCGGCGGCATCGGTGTATTGGCGATTCCGGAGATGGCGCGTTTTTACCGGCATGTATTAATCGGAAAGCACTTCCCGCACCACGCCGGTATCGGCTTCGCGCATGTCGGAAAAACCCTGTTCGAAGTTTTAAAGCTGCTCGGTATCGAAGACATCAGCTACAACCAACCTGCATCGCTGCCTTATAAAACGGAGAATCCGTTCAGATAATCCAGAATAAACAAGAGCCGCGGTAAAAACCGCGGCCCTTTGCATTTTTTCTTAATAGGTTCAATCCATCAACTCAGTATCGCATACGATGCTGCACTCAAGACGATAGTTTTTACTCTCGTTCGCTTCTTAAAACAAGTATCGAACCGACTACAGCGGCAATTCCGACGACCAGCGCAAGCCATATAGAGACAAACAAGGAAAGAGCCGTATAAGCTGCACTAAAGATGACATAAACGCCGGCTCCGATGATGATATATACACTCGAATCTTCTTCGCGGCCTAATGCACCGGAGGCAAGATAAGCGCTCAGTAAAATGATAACAGCGATAAAAATAGATTCCAACAAAAAGATATAAAACTCACCGATCGGTTTTTGCAGAAGCAAGTCTGCGTTTAGACGATATTGTTCAGCGGTCAGCCCCCCCTCGGTTACGGTATAATTCCCAAGCAAAATCTGCAGATAACTGAAATGATCTTTTGCGGAAATTAGTAGTTTTAAAGATGCGGCACCGGCGCCGATCGTGAAAAAATCCCTTAACCGATAAGAATAATTCACAAAAAGTTTAGTACCGAAATAAGCGCCGAAAGCCAATACGATTGCCTGAATCACAAAAATGATCAACTGAATTCCGTATGAATTGACATCAAATGCCGCGTTTGTTGTCGCAAGTTGTTTTGCGCCGTAATTTACCGCGTCTGCGATCAGAAAAATGAATAACCCGACAACGAAAATGCGCAGTGTTCCCTGTAATCTGATAAACGAAAACATAGCCAAAAATACGACGCCGAGTAATTCGACGATAACAGCGATAATTAAAGCGATTTCGTGTGAATTCATTTCTTAACCTCCGAAATGTGGAATTCCGCGATTTCTTCAAGCGGTTTACGCTGCTTTGTCCGAAGTGTATCGTTTGCCGCATAACCGATGGCTAACACCACGCGGACGCGCTCGTTTTTAGGTATGTTGAATAGTTCTTTCAGTTTACCCTCGTTGAGCCAACCGAGAATGCAAGTGGAAAGTCCGAGGTCGGTCGCTTCCAGACAGAAATGCGCCACCGAAATTCCGACATCCAGAGGTGCATATTTTTGATCTGTGACTTTACCCCCGAGCCGGGACATCAAATTCGCACCTGTTTCGAGCACAACCGCAAATGCCGGACAGCCGTTTGTAAATTTGTTCATACCCATATCCTGAACGCATTTCGCGACTTTCGGGCTGAGTTCGGGATCGTTTACGACGATGTAGCGCCACGGCTGGGAGTTGCAAGCCGACGGAGCCAACCGTGCGGCTTCGACACAACGGCGCAGCTTTTCGTTTTCAACCGGCGTAACTTTAAAATTACGGCAGCTCTCGCGCTTTTGAATAAGTTCAAAAAATTCCATTATTTTGTCACCTCGCACAGCATGTTTTCGATCTGCCAATTGACCGGTTCGACGCCGTTCTTGGCGAGAAAGTCGTTTGCTTTGGAAAAGTGTCTGCATCCGAAAAAGCCGTTATAAGCCGAAAGCGGGCTCGGATGAACCGTGGCTAACACCAGATGATTGGGACTAGTCAGAAGCGGCTCTTTTGCCCGGGCGTTTGCACCCCATAACAAAAACACAATGGGATTCGGGTTTTCATTGAGAAGCTCTACAATTTTTGTGGTCAGAAACTCCCATCCGGCTCCTTTATGACTGTTCGGCATACCCTCTCGCACCGTGAGTACCGTATTGAGCAGCAGCACGCCTTGTCTCGCCCAGGAGGTCAATTCTCCGTGATTCGGAGAGTCGATTCCGAGGTCGGACTTGATCTCGGCAAAGATATTTTTGAGGGAAGGGGGTGGTTCTATGCCTCTTTTCACCGAAAAGCAAAGTCCATGCGCCTGTCCTGCGCCGTGGTAGGGGTCCTGGCCGAGAATAACGACTTTGACTTTGGAATAAGGTGTATATTTGAGAGCGTTGAAGATATCAAACATGCTCGGGTAGATTTTAAAATGGGAATACTCCGTTTTTAAAAACTGCCGCAGTTTCTGGTAGTAAGGCGCTTCGAATTCCCCGGCAAGCAAGTCATCCCATTCGTTTCCGATACAAACCATCCGCGCACCTCCCGTTCGTTCCAATTATAGCCGTTCGGCCCGAAAGGGTCAATCGAAATTTTATTTTACAGATCGGATTGCGCTTAACCGTCTTGTTATCGCTCCGATTTCATCATCCATGTTAATATCAAAAACTAATCCGTCTGTTAAAGTAATAACAAATTAGTTTTGTAAGCAATGCAAAACGTACAAATTCTTATAATTTATAATAAGTTGACAAATCGATAAAAACAGCATAGAATTACAACTTACATGAAATTATCCGGGACGCTTATAGATATTGATAAATTAAACTATGAAATGGATTTCTTTTTATATCAACACTTTACCAAGAGATGTTATAAAAAGGGGAGGGCTTCACTGTCGGAAAAACCGCATTACAGCAACATCAAAATAAAATGAATCGAGGTATTTCATGCAGGAACAAAAGTATCTGACACTTGTGAAGCAGTACATCAACGATCAAATCGGTAAACTCAGTAGCGAGTTAAGAAGAATGATTGCCGAGCGAAAAGAGAATGTGACTTACATTTGGAACAACCTGCAAAATATTGATGTAAACAAAAACGAGAAGGCGTATTGGGCACAAAAAACGGAACTGGATGATTTCTTCGGAAATACCACCGCAAAAGAAATCAAGCAGTTAAACAGGGCGCTTTTGTCTCCTTTTTTCGGGGAAATGACTCTTATTTTTAAACATGAGGGTTCCCCCGAAACGTATTATATCGGTCTTAGAGAGTTGTACGACGAAAAAAATGGTCTGTCTTTGGTCTTGGATTGGCGCTCGCCCGTGGCAGGTTTGTTTTATGAGGGCGATATCGGCATGTGCGTTTATCAGAGTCCTTCCGGTCCGATCGAAGCTGAAATGACCGATAAAACGCAGATTCTCGTTCAAAACGGGGAAATCAAAGCCGTAACAGAGATCGATTCGCCTGTTTATGATACCTTATTGTTTTACTATTTGAAACAAAACGCCACTCATGAAATGAAAAATATCGCCGCTTCTTTACAAAAAGAACAAAACCGGGTGATACGGCTCGGTTTGAATGTGTCCGCATTTATTATCGGCCCGGCAGGTTCCGGGAAAACGTCTATCGCTTTACACCGGGCTGCGTTTTTACTTTATAAAAACGCTTCCTTAAAATCGGAGCAAATGGCGTTTATCTCTCCGAAAAAATATTTGCATCAATATATCTCCGGCGTACTGCCAAGCTTGAACGAAGATAATATACCGCTTTGTTCTTATGACGATCTGCGCAACGATATCTCATTCTTCACAAAAATGGATTATGGTTTCCTGCCCGCCAATCTGACTGTGCATGAACAATACACCCTTTTGATGTCTTTGAATGAATATGTCGAATTTTTAAAAGCAAAATGTTTTCAACTTGAAAATATCACATTCATCACACTGATGATAACAAAAGAGGAATTGTCACGCCTTTTTTGGTATACATACAGCGAACTGCCACTTTTTGCCCGAATGCAGCAGGTGCGTATGGAACTCCGGGAAAGCTATGGTCCACTTTTTTATGAGGAAGAGAAAAAGGAATTTTTTAAGCACCTTTTCACCCAGCTTAACCGTATGTACAAAGAACTGACGCTGCAAAGTGCGTATGATGATTTTGTCCAATGGCTCGGTTGTGAGAAGGGCATCCGGCTGAACGACAGCTGTCAAGGTATCGACATGGATATCGCGCTTCTTTTACAGCACATCCTGTTTCGTTCAAATACCAACCAAAGTATAAAGTATTTGATTGTCGATGAACTGCAGGACCTGACTCTTTTACAACATGCCGTGCTGCGCGCCCGATATCGTTGTCCCTTTTTAGCCGTCGGCGATTTTAATCAATCACTTCTGTTCACGCAAAACGATCTGGAACTCATCCGGCAAGTTTTCAACGAAAAAGCCGAAGTGATACAACTTTTTAATTGCTATCGTTCCACTTATGAAATTGTCGAGTTTTCCAAACGCGTCATCAAACACCCCGAAATACTGTCCGTTCAGCGTCACGGCGATCCCGTTCAATGGTATTTGTGTTCAAACATAATTGAAAAATATTCCGATTTTGAAAAGCTGCTTCACGCAGAAACGGATAATCATCGATGGAATACTATGGCCGTTATCGTACCCGATGCCGAAAGCTGCATATCGCTGTCGTCGGCGTTGCAAAAATCCGGATTTAGCATCGCCGTGAATTGCCTGAAACCTGATTGTGCACTCTCTGTTTTTGAAATCGATCAAGTAAAAGGTCTTGAGTTTGACTGCGTTTTTATCTATGACGCCGACAAGCTGATCGATCAAAAATCCGGCGGTACCAATCGCCTTTACATCGGTTCGACGCGTGCTTTGCATAAATTGATATTAATTTCGGAGCGCTTAGATGCCGGGATCGATCTCAAAGCATGGCTTCCCGAAAAAGATATCGTCGTCCAATGAGCGGGCAACTTGTTCTGTAAACGAACATTCTTAATAAACAGTGGTTATAAAACCGATTTTTATTATAAATGTTGGTTTGTCAATGATGTGTTACAAAAAAGATAAGAAAGAATCTCATTGATATAGGAAGGCCGAAAGGAACTGTTTTGGAGATTTCCAGGCGAGAGGGCGCATAGGGAAGGAATTGTATT
>Ga0116171_10001539_pt1 | contig 22739 bp, 19 predicted proteins | sample AD_JPNHW2_MetaG_FD_89798 | JGI IMG/M metagenome (GOLD analysis project Ga0116171, IMG submission 89798) | Active sludge microbial communities of municipal wastewater-treating anaerobic digesters from Japan - AD_JPNHW2_MetaG | ecosystem: Engineered > Bioreactor > Anaerobic > Digestate | place...
ATCAGATATTCCGGCTTTTAAATTGATATATTTCAAATTCAATTCTTATGATATTCCGACGGAGTATATCCCCGAACTTCATACTCTTGTGGAGTTTATGCGGTTAAATCCTGAATATCAGGTGATCATATCCGGATACTCCGATCCCGCGGGATCGGCCAGGTCCAATGAAAAACTCAGTATGAAACGGGCAAAAAATGTAGCTGATTTTATAAAAACTCTTGATATCAAAGAGGATAGAATTTCGGTCAGATGGTTCGGCGAAACTAAATCTGTTTCTAAAAAAAGAGGGCCTCGGTATTACAATCTGGATAGAAAAGTCGAACTCAGTCTGCAGAAATAAAAAAAGGGCCGCCGGTTTACCGGCAGCCCATAATATATCGGGTTGGTATTATTCACTCATACGCCGTAAGAATGCAGGAATATCAAGATCTTCATTATTGAAATCCTTTTTGATTCTCCTGCTGTTCCTTTCACTTTCATAATCCAGGGTAAATGTTCTGTTTGCAGCTGCGGGTTTCGGTTTCTGAGTTTCCTGCTTGCCGTCAATAAGAGTCAGGGATGTTCCTGTTTCTCTTATAATTTCTCTCGGCTTGATACTATTCACTGAATTCACGGAAAGCATATTCTTTTTACGGTCAAATCCTGTTGCTATTACAGTTATTCTTACTTTATCATCAAGAGCTGAATCAACAGTAGTTCCGAAAATTATATTAGCATCAGGATCCACCTGTCTTGTTATTTCATTGGTAACTTCATTCACTTCATGGAGAGAGAGATCATTTCCGCCGGCGATATTGATAAGCACCGCTTTCGCGCCTTCAATACTGGTCTCTTCGAGAAGCGGGCTGTTTATAGCCATCATAGTAGCTTCAATCGCCTTGTTCTCGCCTGTAGCTATACCGACGCCCATGAGCGCATCGCCTGTTTCTTTCATTACGGTTCTTACATCGGCAAAGTCGACATTTACAAGGCCGGTAACCATAATAAGATCCGCGATACCCTGCACCCCCTGCCTTAAAATATCATCGGCAAGCTTAAATGCATCTTCAATCGGGGTCTTTCTGTCAATAATTTTAAGAAGAAGATCATTCGGGATTGTAATAAGAGTATCCACTTTATCTTTGAGGTTCCTTATCCCCTCTTCAGCCTGGGACATTCTTCTCTTCCCTTCGACTTTAAAAGGTTTGGTTACAACACCGACAACAAGAGCGCCCAACTCTTTTGCTATCTCGGCAACTACCGGTGCAGCACCTGTACCTGTTCCGCCGCCCATACCGGAGGTGATGAAAACCATATCAGCGCCTTTAAGAGCTTTACTTATCTTATCTCTATCCTCGTTTGCCGCTTCTCTGCCTATTTCAGGATTTGCACCCGCTCCAAGTCCCCTGGTTAGTTTAGACCCAAGCTGGATCTTCTCCTGTGCCAGACAATCCCGAAGCTGCTGCGCGTCCGTATTGGCAACAATGAACTCAACGCCCTCCATACCTGTTGCGATCATTCTGTTAACTGCATTGGTTCCCGCTCCGCCAACTCCGATAACTTTAATAATCGTAGACAAAGGCTTTTCTTCTTCCAGTTTAAACATGTACCCTCCCGATCCGGTCTTTTTATTTGTACTGCGTTATGTCTCATTAGTATTCAGTTTTAAGACTTAAAAATCTGTTTCTAAGAACAGGTGATGCATCTTCCTGCTCCTTAACTCCGCTGCAAATTAATTAAAATAGAATTAATAAATGTAATAGCTAATTAATTATTTATAGTAAAAAGATTAATTTTATTTGTCAAACCTCTTTTCACTATTATTGAGCATTGTAAAAAAAAATTACAAATACTCCTCAAATACTTTCTTCAGCCTGTCGACGAACCCTGTTTTGCTTCTACTGTACTTTCCCTGAGCCCGGAATTTGTTCATTCTGATACCGTACTTCAGCAGTCCGACCCCGTTAGCAAACTGCGGAGTCGCCACCACATCTTTGAGACCTACTATATCTGATGGTGTCCCGATGCGCACCGGCATATTGAACACCCTTTCAGCCGCTTCAACACAGCCGTCAAGCATACTTCCGCCGCCGGTGAGCACAATTCCGGCCGCAAGCATGTCTTTTCTGCCGCTTTTCATCAATTCATGGTCAACCATCTCCATCATCTCGCTTACGCGGGGCTGGATTATCTGTGTCAGCTCCTGCCTGAAGAGCCTCCTCGGAGCACGGCCGCCGACTGACGGGACCTCAACCATCTCAGATGCGTCAACAAGGGATAAATCCGCACATCCATACTTCTTTTTTATCATTTCGGCTGACTCAATTGAAGTTCTGAGGCCGATCGATATGTCATTTGTTATGTGTATACTTCCGACAGGAAGGACTGATGAGTATGCAACTCCACCCTCAAGATATACAATTATATCAGTTGTACCGCCACCGATATCGATGAGAGCGACGCCGAGTTCACGCTCATCTCTCCCGATTACCGCATCTGCAGACGCGATGGGATTAAATACTATATCTCTATGCTGAAAACCGGCCTTCGCCACCGATTTTATCATGTTCTGAATGCTTGTTGTCGCTGCAGTTATGATATGAACCTCAGCTTCAAGTCTCACTCCGCTCATCCCAACCGGATCCTTGATCCCGGACTGGTCGTCTACAGAGAATTCCTTTGAAAGAACGTGCATTATCTCCCTGTCTACAGGTATTACAATGGCCTGAGCCGCTTCAATTACCCTTTTTACCTCAAGAGTTGATATGGTCCTGTTTCTATTGGCGATTGCCACAACACCTTTGGAGTTTTCGCCTTTGATATGCTGCCCGCTGATACCTACGAATACGCTGCTTACCTCATAGCCGGCCATAAGTTCCGCATCCTCAATAGCCTTGACTATTGAAGCTGAAGTATTATCTATATTGACTATTACTCCGTTTTTCAGACCTCTTGAAGGAGCAACGCCCACACCTGCAACCTCAACCTGATTATTCTCATTCAGGTACCCGATGACAGCGCATGTTTTCGTTGTTCCGATGTCCAGGCCGACAATAATATCTTCCATATTAACCTCTCGATTACTGCCTGATGAGCACTCTCTTATCCTTAAGATCAAGCCTTTCAGGATAAGTATTCACTGCATCAAGGTAAGCGGCACTCTTTTCAATTTTTCTGAAGCCGTTCAAATCATTTTTTATAATAAAATCTGTTTTTCTGCTTTTCAGTTTCACCCGAAGGTCTCTTCCCGGATAAATTTCTATCTCGGCAATCTCTCCGGCAAAATCGCTCTTCTCTTTCCCGATCTGTACAAGACTATCGAACAATCCCCTTATATATGAGCTATTATCTTCGTTCTCGAAAAATTCCTTCTCTACAATTATTATCGGCATATCTATTCTAAAAAATCGCCCCGAATCGATAACATTTCTTTTTTCATCGACCAGACATGGCATACTTATATTTTTTTCCACTCTCAGCACCATGAAAAGAGGATATTTTTCTTCAACGGTTATGATCAGCAGGTTATTTTCGATATCCACATCATAATTTTCTATCATGACACTGCTGTCCATAACCTCTTTCAGATAATCTACATCTATTACTATCCCCTTTTCTGATACTTTTGCTTTCGCGTTTCTGATGATTTCATACTTATCAAGATTTTTTACTCCCCTGAACTCGATTCTTTCAAAAAATACTAAAGAATCCGAGGCGGAGAGAATCACCGCGGTGAAAGTAAAAATCACCAGTAATACAATTTTTTTCAGATTCACATTATCTCACTTTATAAGCTCAAGTATCATCGGACCGGCCTTGTGAATGTCGCCGGCACCAAGGGTAACTACAACATCACCATCTTTGAGTACTTTTACAACAGAAGCTGCGATATCCTCAAATTTACTGATAAGCACAACATCCCTGTTCTCATGTTTTTTCACTGCCTGGCATATCAGATCTGTTGAAACTCCCTCTATCGGATCTTCACCTGCAGGATAAATATCAGTTAGAAAAACTTCATCTGCGTTTGCAAAAGACTGGCCGAATTCATCCCATAAAAGCTCTGTTCTTGTATATCTGTGCGGCTGAAATATCACTACTATTCTTCTTCCAAGATTTTTGAGAGCAGAGAGAGTAGCCCTTATCTCGGTCGGATGGTGGCCGTAATCATCCATTACCAGTATTCCGTTTTTTTCTCCGATTCTCTCAAGTCTTCTTCCCACACCTTCAAAATTTTTAAGCCCGTCACGGATTGCTTCATATTTAAGACCCAGTTCAAGTGCCACGGCTATTACAGAGAGTGAGTTAAGCACGTTGTGATTTCCGAGCTGGGAAAGAATAAAATCTCCAACAGGTTCTTTTTTATAATTGCATGTGAAACATGTTTTCCCGTTTTCCATTCTTACATTGTGAGCTGTAAAGTCTGCATCTTCGTTAAAGCCGTATGTGTAATATGGGCGTTCAATACGTGGGAGGAGTTCCCTTATAACATTGTCATCTGTGCATAACACAGAGTATCCGTAGAATGGAATATTGTTTATGTATGTGAGAAACGCATCCTTAACCGCTTCAAAATATTTGTAATGGTCAAGATGATCCGCGTCTATGTTGGTAACTATGGCAATACTCGGCAGGAGTTTAAGGAACGATCCGTCAGACTCATCCGCTTCAAAAACTATATACTGACCCTCTCCCGCTCTTGCATTTGACCCGAAGTTGAAGACCTTTCCTCCGATTACTGCTGTAGGATTCATCCCGCCGTCGCTAAGTACTGATGCGAGCATTGAAGAGGTTGTGGTTTTCCCGTGAGTTCCTGCAACACCGATTCCATGTTTAAGGCGGACAAGCTCCGCAAGCATCTCAGATCTGTGTATAATAGGGATATTTCTTTTTTTAGCTTCGATAATTTCCGGATTTGTATGATCTATAGCACTTGAAGTAACCACAACATGGTAGTCCGTGATATTAGAAGGAAAGTGTCCGGTAAATATTTTCGCGCCGAGGGATTGAAGTCTTCTGGTCTGTTCTGAAGATTTTAAATCGGAGCCTGATACTTCATATCCCAAATTTATCAGTATCTCGGCAATTCCGCTCATGCCGATTCCGCCGATACCGATAAAGTGCATTTTTTTAGATTTTCTGAACAATTTACTTACCTCTAAGATCGAGTGTTTCTTTTATATTTTTTACGATTACATCAGCAGCATCCGTTTTTGCCGCCTGTTTTGCACAATCTGACATGGTTTTAAGCTTTCTCGGGTGATTTAAGAGATCAAAAAGTACCGGCGCAACTTTTTCAGCAACTGCATCCGCATCCTCAATCTTTACTGCAGCGCCTGCAGCGGCGAATGAGTCCGCGTTTCTGCTCTGATGATCCATTGCAGCAAAAGGGTAAGGGATAAGTATTGACGGCACGCCTGCCGCTGCGAGTTCCATCATAACTCCGGCACCTGATCTGGATATAGATATGTCGCAGGCTCTGTATGCTTTCCCGACACGCTTGATATATGGAGATATATAAACTGATCCGGCCTCAACTTCTGTCTGCGATTTGTTTTTATACTCATCAAAAGAATAATCACCAGTACTCCAGATTATGCCTATATTTTTAAATTCGTGAGAATAAGCTTTTTTAAGGCCCATTACAAGATCATTGAGCCTTACAGCGCCCTGGCTTCCGCCGATTATCAGTATTACTTTATCGCAATGTTCAAGATGGAACGCTTTCTTCGCTTCATTTTTCGGTGTCTGAACAAGTACCTTATTTCTTATGGGATTCCCGCAGTGGATGTATTTTTCCGGCATCTTTAAATATGATACGGAATCAGGAAAAGTCCCGAAAATCTTTTCACAATGTTTTTCAAATTTAATGGTTACCTTGCCGGGAACAGTATTCTGTTCGCAGAGGAAGATCGGAACTTTAAGAAATTTTGCAGCAACAAGCGCAGGAGCTGACACATATCCTCCCATTCCGACTACAGCAGATACATTATTCTTTCTGATAACTCTCATAGTTTTCCAGACTGAACCTGTAAATCTCAGGAGGAACATGGGAATTTTAAAAGGATTCTTTGTCAGTCCCGGAGCGTTATATGTAAAAAGTTTTGCGCTGTCTATATCTGTAAATGAACCGAATCTCAGGTCACTCTTTCCAGTAAGAAATAAAGGGCTCATATTTCCATCTTCGCCGAGTTTTTCATAGAGAGCGATTCCCGGGCTTATATGGCCTCCGGTTCCCCCTCCGATGATCAGTATATTTTTACTCATGATTCCAAACCTCTTCAAATTTAACTTCACGGACGGATGCTTCCCGGTATCTGGATATGTTCAGGAGAATTCCGGCAGCAATCATATTGGTGAGTAAAGAAGATCCTCCGTAGCTTATAAACGGCAGCGGTATACCTGTTGTGGGAAGTGCGCCGCTTACAACTCCCATATTAATAAATGCCTGAACTACAATCAGCAGACTTAAACCCACCGCAAGAAGCCTTCCGAAATCATCAGGCGCATGGAGAGCTATAAGTGTGCCTCTCCAGAAAACGAAGCAGAATAAAAGCGCGATAAAAATAGTACCCAGAAGCCCGGTTTCTTCAGCAATTACTGCAAATATAAAGTCAGTATGAGGTTCAGGCAGCCTTGCGAGTTTCTGAGTCCCGAATCCCAGGCCTACACCCAGAAGTCCCCCTTTTTTAAACGCAGTGAATGACTGAATTACATGGTAGCCGATCCCGTACCTGTCATTCCATGGATTCACATATGCCATAACTCGGTCCCATCTGTATGAAACCTGATATATGAGCAGATAAAACATCGGTATACTCAGGACAAACAGTAAAAGGATATAAAACAGAGGAAAACCTGAAACAAAAAGTATAAATACCGATATTACAAGAAGATCCATAGCAGAACCGAAATCAGGCTGAAGCATTACAAGAATAAATATAAAGGCGATTACCAGCATAGGAACAAGAAGCTGGATTACATGGTTCTCTTTTGTTTCTGATGAATAAACTTTTACAAGGTATATCACCGTTGCAAGTTTAACAAACTCCGATGGCTGAATATTAGCCGGACCTATGCTTATCCATCTTGATGAACCTTTAACGCTTGAACCGAGACCGGGTATAAGCACAACTATGAGAAGAACAATAGAAACAAGAAGCATAATTTTTGTGTGTTTCACATACTCCCTGTAATCGATTCCCTGGAAGATAAAAAGCGCGATAAGGCCTATGACAGCCCAGATCATCTGTCTCTTGAGAAAATAAAAGGAATCGCCGAAAACACGGAATGCATAAACCGCGCTTGCGCTGTAGCTCATGGCAAGGCCTATACCCGCGAGGGTAAAAATTGCCACGAAAAGAACCAGGTCAGGCTCCCCTCTTCTTCTTGTATCAAGTACGTCTTTCAGATCCAAGAGATTTTCCCCTCTGCAAGTTTATTTACACATTCTTTGAATACTTTTCCTCTTTCATCGTAGCTGCTGAACATATCAAATGATGCGCAAGCCGGTGAAAGGAGGATCATATCCCCCTCTTCAGAATTTTTCATAGACTTCAGCACTGCATCCTCCATGGATGATGCTCTCACAGTATTGAATCCGCTGAAAATTTCTGAAAACATATCGCTCGATTCACCAATCAGAACAATACACCTTGCCTTCTCTCCTATTACATCCCGCAGCCTTGAATAATCATCTCCCTTTGTACGGCCTCCGATTATTACCACACCCTTATCTTTGATGCTCTTAACAGCCATCTCCACAGCGCCGATTGTTGTAGCTTTTGAATCATTGATAAAAGTTCTGTTCATATACTCGCCGGCGAACTCCATTCTATGCTCCAGCCCTTTAAATGAATAACAGGCTTCAGCTATCATATGAAAATCGGGTTCAAGCTTCAGTTTTTTCAGAAGAGAGGTTACCATGAGCAGCGATGCCATAACATTCTGTATGTTATGAATACCAAGAATGCTCAGTTTTTTCACTTTCACTACGGGGATTGTAGTACCTTCATGAATTATATAGACCGCACCATCTCTGTAAAAAGAATCAGCGCTGTCATCATCGATTGAAAAAGTAAGAGTTCTTGACGGGTAATCCATTCGGCTGTTTTCAAGAATTTCATTGTCCCTGTTATATATAAAAAAGTCTTCATTATCCTGATGTCTGAAAATCCGTTTCTTCGCTTCGAAGTAGCTTTCCATGCCGTTGTATCTGTCAAGATGGTCCGGTGTCACATTGAGTATTGCTGCTACGTCCGGTTTGAATGTATCTACAGTTTCGAGCTGAAAAGAGGAAAGCTCGATTACAGTTACAGTTTTATCAGCAGTCTGATCCGCAAAGGAGATAAGAGGAATGCCGATATTTCCGCCGATGAATGTATGAAATCCCAGCTCTTTAAATATATGGCCTGTTAAGCTTGTAGTAGTAGATTTTCCGTCTGTTCCTGTTATTCCGATGAAACTCCCTTTCATGTTGCGGAATGCCAGTTCAATCTCTGAGATTACAGGTATCTTTCTGCTGAATGCCTCCTGTATAAGAGGAATACCTGCAGGTACTCCCGGGCTGAGAACAACAAGATCGAATCCCGTGTCTAATATTTCCGGATTCTGGTGTCCGGCGATAACTTTAACTGACGGGTCAAGTTTGGCTATAAGATCTTTCAGTTCATTTTCGTTCTTGATATCAGAAACAGTAACTTCCGCTCCGTGCGCAGATAAGAATCCTGCAGCAGCAACGCCGGTTCTGTAACCAAGACCTACGACAAGAACTTTTCCGTAACCTTCAGCCATTTACTTCAACCTTCTATAAAATTTTAAGAGATGCCAGACCAAGTATCGCCAGCAGAAATCCGAGTATCCACATCCTTACAACGACTTTCTGCTCCGGCCATCCCGAAAGCTCAAAGTGATGATGAATCGGAGCCATTTTAAAAACCCTTTTCCCCCTCAGCTTGAATGAGCCCACCTGTATAACAACCGATAATGCTTCAATAACAAATATTCCACCGACGATTACGAGAAAAATCTCTTTCTTTATCATAACCGCGACAATTCCGATGATCCCGCCAAGAGCAAGAGAACCGGTATCTCCCATAAATACAGTCGCCGGGTTGCTGTTAAACCAGAGGAAACCGATAAGCGCGCCCGTCAGAGCTGACAGGAAAACCGTAAGTTCAGCACTATGGGGAATATATGGAATTAAAAGATAATCAGCTGTCTTAATATTCCCTGTCAGATATGTCATCAGGGAAAGAGTTACAACAACTATCGCTACTGTACCTGTTGCCAGTCCATCAAGCCCATCAGTCAGGTTAACTGCATTCGAGTAACTGATAATTACGAATATTGAAAAGAATATCCATAACCAGCTCAAATTTATTATACTTTCATTTATAAACGGAATATATAGTGTTGAAACCTCTTTCTGGTTTGACGGGAAAAAATATATAAAACATGAAACTCCGGCTGCGACAATAATCTGTGAAAAAAGCTTAGCACGCGGATTAAGCCCGCTCTTTTTTTTCAGCACTGCTTTAATGTAATCATCAACAAAACCGAGTGCTGTAAGCATAATTGTAGCAATCATCAGAATTACAACGTAACGGTTCCCGAAATTTCCCCAGAAAAACATCGACATAACTACCGCGCCGATAATAATTATTCCCCCCATAGTCGGAGTGCCCGCTTTTGACTTGTGACTTTCAGGACCGAGCGCCCGGATCTCTTCACCAAGTTTGAGCCTCTGGAGCCATTTTATTATAACATTCCCCAGAATAAGAACAAGGACCAAAGCTGTGAGAGCCGCAGCCATAGATCTGAAGCTTATATATTGAAAAAGCCTGAAGTACGAAACATATTCTTTTAACGGCAGTATCAGATGATAAAACATCTTTTCACCTCAATCAATAAGTCTGTTGACTACATCTTCCATTTTCATGGATCTTGAACCCTTTACAAGAACAACGTCACCTTCCGATAAAAAGTCTTTCAGATAAGCGGCTATCTCTTCCTTGGAATCAAATATCTTCACAGAGGAACTGCTCATTCCGGCAGATAAAGCGCCTTTCTCGTAATACTCCGCCATCTCGCCAAAAAGGATCAGATAATCAAATTTTCTCGCCCCGGCAAACTCTCCAACCTTCACATGGTACACGCAGGAGGATTCTCCCAGTTCTTTCATATCCGCAAGAACTGCGATTTTTCTTCTTCCCGGGAAAACATCACATACAGATTCAAGAGCAAAGAGCGACGAAAGCGGATTTGAATTGTAGGTATCATTAATAACAGTGTATTTCCTGTCAATTATTTCACTTCTCCCGCCGACATTTGTGAAATTTGAAAGAGCAGCCGCAGCCTGAGGAATTTTTATATTCAATATTTCAGCCGCAGCAAGTGCCGCAAGGATATTATACACATTATGTTTTCCGTATAGGGGAACAGAAACAATCTCTTTTTTATACACTACCACAGTATTTTCAGCGGTCAGTTTAAAAGAATCAGGGCGGAGATCGGAACCTGCATCAAGACCGAATGTAAAAAGTTTAATACCATTATTGTCAGCAATCTCTTTTATGATGTGGAAGCATTCAGTATCTCTGTTAACGATAAGGGTTGAGCCCTTCTTCATCCCTTTCATTATCTCGGATTTGGCGAAAGCAACATTCTCCATGCTTCCGAGAAACTCAAGATGGCCTGCGCCGACATTTGTTATAACTCCGATTTCCGGCGACACCATGAGTGAGAGCCTTTCGATTTCCCCGGTGTGGTTCATGCCCATTTCAATTACTGCAGCTTCATGGGTTTCATTAAGCTGTAAAAGAGTAAAGGGCACGCCGATTTCATTATTGTAATTTTTCACATTCTTATGTGTTTTATATACTGATGAGAGAACAGCATAGATCAGTTCCTTCGATGTCGTCTTTCCGTTCGTGCCTGTAACTCCGAGAGTCACAGGTTTAAATTTATCTCTGTGAAATTTACCGATTCTTCCCAGGGCTGCAAGAGTATCATCACACATAATCAGAACAGTGCCTGAATCAGACGCGGATTTCTCAAACCCTTCTTTCATTGTGAGAGTGCAGACAATTTTTTTATCCGCCGAAAGTCCATTTATAAAATCGTGCCCGTCAAAGGTTTCACCTATTACAGGAATAAAGAGAGTATTCTCACCCAGATCTCTTGAATCTGTTGAGATAGTTTCGATGATAACGTCAGTGCTTCCGGAGATAATTTTACCTCCGGTAATTGCGGCTATCTCACCTGCGGTTGTTTTAAATAATCCTTTCAACCTTTTCTCTCTCAGTCATATATTTTGAAACCATCTCACTATCATCGAAATGGCGTTTTTTCTTTCCTATTATCTGGTAATCCTCGTGTCCCTTACCCGCAAGCACAACAATATCTCCTTCAGAAGCTTTCTGTACAGCGAGGGCAATCGCCTTCTCCCTGTCCGGTTCAACAGTATAACCGCCATTGCCCATTCCGGCAGTAATATCTTTAATAATCATTTCAGGATCTTCAGTTCTCGGATTGTCGCTTGTAACAATTGCAATGTCTGAATTATCAAAAGCAATCCTGCCCATTACCGGACGCTTTGTTTTATCCCGGTCTCCGCCGCATCCGAAAACCGCGATAACCTTATTGTGGGGCATTTCGTTTACTGACTGAAGAAGCTTGAGAAGAGCATCACCTGTATGGGCATAATCTACAACAGCATAAAAACCGAGCTTTGATTCCACCACCTGCAGCCTTCCGGGAACAGATGACAACCTGCTCAATCCGCGGATTATGGCCTCACGATTTATCCCTGAAAAATATGCAGAACCGAATGCTGCTAGAGAATTGTAAACCTGAAATCTTCCGGCAAGTTTAAGTGAAACATTATAACTTGAATTATCGCAGGAAAGCCTGTATCTCACACCTGTAATTCTGTTATCAATAGAATTGTTTATCGCTCTGAAATCAGCATCACCGGATGTACCGAAAGATCTCATAGTAAATGAGAACTTCTCTTTTCTGCCGTATATCCTTCTCCCTGCTTCGTCATCTATGTTGACAACTGCAGTTCTGTTTTTCTTAGGGCTTTTTTCAAGAAGATCGAAAAGTTTTCTCTTCGCATCAAAATATGCATCAAGAGTTTTATGAAAATCGAGGTGGTCGCTTGTAAGGTTTGTAAACACAACACTGTCGAATTCAATGTCATCGGCCCTGATAAGCTCAAGCGCATGGGATGAAACTTCCATAATGACATGAGTTACACCCTCATCGAGCATAATCCTGAGGAGTTCCTGTATATCTTTAGATTCAGGTGTAGTGTTCGGAGCCGGGAGAGTTTTCCCTTTCCACCTGTAATTCACTGTGCCGATAACTCCGCATGAACAGCCGTTTGATTCATATACAGATTCAAGGAGATAGGTAATTGAAGTCTTCCCGTTAGTTCCGGTAATTCCTGTCATATGAAGTTTACCTGAAGGATTGCCGTAAAATGCCGAGGAGACAGCGGATAGAGCGCGTCTTGTATTATCAGAAACAAGTAGTGCAACTCCTCTATCCGCAAAATGAGAAAATTCATCCAATCTCTTTTCCGAGATCAGAATGCATCTGCATCCGTTATCAACAGCACTCTCAATAAATGAATGTCCGTCGCTTTCAAATCCCTCAACAGCAGCAAAAAGGGATCCCTCTTTCCCTTTTCTTGAATCGTACTCTATAGATATAATCTCCGCGTCATTAAATCCGCCCGCAGATTTAATAAGCGCTTTGGAGTTATTTATGATTTCACTTATTTTCATTTTATTTATATTCATTTTACTTATTATCTTTTTTTCCGCTGCTGCTGTCTTGATCAAGTTTAATTACAACGAGATCAGCCGGACTTATATACTTAAGATTGCTTTTATCCGCATTAGCTTCTATATAACGGAAACTTCTGAGCCTCTCATATTCGAACTTCAGTTTATCATTAACAACCGTTATCTCTTTTTCTGTATTGATAAGTTTTTTATAATCCATCTTCATTTTCATCATCTCAATATTCTGCCAGACATAGAAAACAACAAAGATGCTTATCATGAGTACTATTGAAAAATATTTCATTTTGCTATATCTCTTATTTTTACTGCGGCCCTCAGTTTCGCACTTCTGGACCTGTTATTCCAGGCAACCTCATCAGTATCCGCTTCGAGAGGTTTTTTTGTTAAAAGTTTCATAAACGGCTTGTTCATGCACATGCAGTGCTGAGGTTCCGCCGTACAGAGACATCCGTCCTTCATTCTTCTGAAAAAGTTCTTAACGATTCTGTCCTCAAGCGAATGGAAAGAGATTGCCATCATCACTCCATCATTCTCCAGGACTTTAAACCCGCCCCTAAGACCCTCTTCAATAGACTGAAGTTCCCTGTTAACCTCTATTCTTATACCCTGAAAAATCCTTGTTGCAGGGTGAATGTTTTTCACATGAAAATGTTTCGGTATAGCTGCAAGAACTATATTCGCAAGCTGTGCTGTGGTATCCACCGGTTCCAGCGCTCTTCTCTCAACAATAATCTTGGCTATATGGGCGGCCCAGTTCTCTTCGCCGTACTCTTTAAAAACTCTTTCAAGCTCTTTCCTGGGATACTTGTTTATCACATGCCATGCTGTAAGTCCTGTTCCGTCGAGACTCATATCGAGAGGCTCATCAGCCGAGAAAGTAAAACCTTTCCCGCTTTTTTCAAAATGATATGATGATATTCCGAAATCATAAAGTATGTAATCCGGTTTCTGTTTTCCTTCAAAGTTATCCGCAATTTCAGAAAAATTACCATTTACAAAAGAAATTCTATCCCCAAAACAGGCAAGTCTTTCCTTTGCTCTTTCTAAAATTTTACTATCCCTTTCAAATCCTGTTATAGTCAATCCGGGAAACATATTAAGAAAGAGTTCTGAATGCCCCCCTTCTCCCAATGTACAGTCAGCCATATGGCCTTCGCCTTTTTTCAGAGAACCTTTTATGAAATCGGCGATCTCCCGCCATAGAATCGGCTTATGTATATATGCCGGATTAAAAAACTCATCTATATTCTGATTATGTCGCATCAGATTATAGAGCCTTTAAAACCCGAGGTCATTTGCGAAGGATTCAAGAGCGCTCCCTTCAGGCTTGTATTTTTCATAAACCTCTTTTGACCATATCTCAATTTTGTTGCTGAGTCCCAGAATAATCAGATCACTATCGATCTCTGCGTATTTAAGAAGGTACGACGGGATTACCATTCTCCCCTGTTTATCAAGCTCGCATTCACTGGCTCCCCCTATAAGAAATCTGACGCTCATTCTGTTTTTAGGATCGGACTGGGGAAGAGCCATAAGCTTTGTTTCAACAAACTCCTTCCACTCCTCGTCACGGAACGCCATAAGACACTTGTCGAAGCCATGGGTGACCACAAGTTTCTCTATAGAAGCTTCCTCTCCGAAGGCCTTTCTCAACTTTACAGGGATTGCAACTCTCCCCTTTTCATCGAGTGCCGGTGAATATTCACCCATAAACATATAATTTTACCTGATAACCCCGGGATGTGATGAAAATTCAACTTTTTTCACCACATTTCCCCACTTTCTACCAAATAAGAGGCAAATGTCAACAAATAAATAGAAAAAATGGGAAAAATAGATTAAATATTGGATAATATAATGCCGATAAGGCGAGGTTCTCTATATTTCAGTGAGATTCAGGGGACAGCACCCCCTTTAAAAAATAAAAAAAATATTTTTATTTTCCTTGACTCAAATGGCATAAAAATATTTAGTCATTTTCAGTTGTTGCGGGTGTAGTTCAATGGTAGAACTTTAGCCTTCCAAGCTAACTACGCGGGTTCGATTCCCGCTACCCGCTCATAAAAGCCCTGATTGATTCAGGGCTTTTTTTAAGCCGCCGGAAAACCAGCGCTTCTAAAATTCAAAAGTGTGACCAAAATTTAACCTGTTAACATACTGACTATACTATCACTGCTCATTAATAATGCATCGATGAGGGCAATCCCTGAAATCAAGATACTTATTCATTTATTTATCTTCGAAATATACTTTGCCAAGAACTTCTAATACCTATAATAAAGCAGATATAAAACTAGCATCTTTACTTTAATCTTATGTAATAAAGAAATCCTTTAACCAAACTACCAATTCAAGTGTAAATGTTTCCGATACAATTTAAAATAAAAAACAATGCTAAAATTATTAAAAATGGATAATCTGCAATAAATCCTGTCCAGAATCCCCGGAAACGAAGCATAATCTGCAAGATTGCTTAATAAAATAATTCCTGTTTCTCTTTTCCTGTTCAGGAGTTATTTCTGTATTTTTAAAATAAAAATTGCTTAGCTGAAAGTTTTATATTATTTTTAAAACCACAGATGGTTCAAATACCAGAAAAGTAATTAAACGGATTAATAATGCATGACCCAGAAAACAATTCACCCGTTATTGAAACCGGGTATGATCACCTTTTTTTCAAAGACCTGTTACTGAATCTCCCGGCAGCGGTAGTCGTCCATTCACCGGACACACGTATAGTTTACTGCAATCCGGTTGCAACAGTTTTACTGGGTCTTACAGAAGAGCAGTTATTTGGCCGCAAGGCTATCGATCCCGGCTGGTCTTTTATCCGTGAAGATGGATCTGAAACTCCCTTCGAAGCTTATCCCGTAAACCGGGTTTTATCTTCAGGAAAAGCTGTACGGGACCTTGTAGCGGGAATTAACCGTCCTTCAGTAAGAGACCTGGTATGGGTTATGGTCAACGCATTCCCGCTTTTCGATGAATCAGGCCGTATTAGCCGCGTGATAGTGGCCTTCACAGATATCACCCTGATGAAAAAAGCTGCGGAGATCATAAGAACCAGTGAAATGGAACTCAGAACACTGTTTGATGGTATTGCCGCCGGCATTGGTATTGTTGTTGATCGAAAATTTATAAAAATTAACCGCGGGTTATGTATGATAACCGGTTATACGGAAGATGAGCTGCTGAATAATTCTGTTTTAAATTTATACATTGATGAACAGGAATTCATACGGGCAGGATCAGAGCTTTATAATCCCGATAATAAAAATAAAATAATCGTTATAGAAACAAGATGCAGGAGGAAAGATTGTGAAATCCGGAACGTACTGATATATTCAAGTTTTATTAATAGTGATGACCCGTCAAAAGGGATAATATCGACAATTCTTGACATTACTGAAAGAAAACAGGCTGAAGATGCACTCAGGAGAAGTGAGGAGGAATTCAAAAGCCTTTTTGAAGCGAGTTCAGCAGGTGCGGCTATACTTTATAACCGCATGTTTAAAAGAGTGAACAGTGTAATGTGCAGAATAACCGGTTTTTCATCTGAAGAATTCATAGGCATGCCGACACGTATGCTCTATGCTGATGATAATGAATATGAACGTGTCGGTAAAACGCTGTATCCAATGATCCGGGATGAAGGATTCGGAATGGTCGAAGCCCGTATTATGCATAAAAACGGATCTCTGATTGATGTTGTAATCTGCGGCAGTCCGCTGGATAAAAACAATCCTTCAAAAGGTGTTTCTGTAACAATACTCGACATCAGCCAGCGCAAACGGGCTGAAGAGGCGCTTAGACAAAGTGAAGCTGAATTCAAAAGCCTGTTCGAGACTATACCTGCCGGAGCGGTCATGCTCGTTGACCGTGTATTTAAAAGAGTCAGCAATAAAATGACACAAATGTTAGGATATTCCGAAGAAGAGATGATTAACCGTTCGTCCAGAATAATCTATGATTCAGATGAAGAATATGAACGTGCAGGCAGAGAACTCTACGGTTCAATGAAACTTGACGGGCTGGGTAGAACTGAGTCAAAAATAAAACGTAAAGACGGTTCAATGATAGATGTTCTGCTTTATGTAAGCCCGCTGGATCCGTTAGATTTTTCGAAAGGAGTATCTGGCACAGTTGAAGACATTACTGAACGTAAAAAAGCTGAGACTGAAAAGGAAAAGCTGAAGGAACAGCTGATTCAATCACAGAAAATGGAATCAATAGGAAGACTGGCAGGCGGAGTTGCCCATGATTTTAACAACATGCTCACAGCAATTATCGGGAACACCGAACTGGCAATGCTCAAGCTTGACCGTAAAGAACGGATTTATTCAAGGCTTTCAATTGTAAAACAAGCCGCGGAAAGCGCTGCAGATCTTACCCGGCAGCTCCTGACTTTTTCCAGAAAACAGATAATCAATCCCACTGTAATTGATCTGAATGACATCATCAGCAGCATCCAGAACATGCTGATCCGGCTTATAGGTGAGAATATAACTCTCCGGATTATTCTCCAGAAAGGGCTTTACCCGATAAAAATTGACGCGTCACAGATACAGCAGATTATAATTAACCTCGCAATAAACGCCCGGGATGCAATGCCTGAAGGCGGCACTCTTATCATTGAAACGGGGAATACAATACTTGATGAAGATTACTGCAGGCGGCACGATTACCCGATCTCCAGCGAACATGTAATGCTCGTTGTTAGCGATAATGGTTCAGGGCTGACGGATGAAGTAAAGGAACATCTGTTCGAACCTTTTTTTACCACGAAAGCGCAGGGCAAGGGAACAGGACTCGGGCTTGCAACGGTTTATGGAGCCGTTAAACAAAACGGCGGCATAATCGATGTATATTCTGAAGAGAGACAGGGAACCACTTTCAAAATATATTTTCCCATTTCCGTAGAGGATATCTCAGCATTGCCCCGGAATTGGGAAAATGAAAATATGCCTGAAGGTACCGAAACGATCCTCCTTGTTGAGGATAATCCCCTTGTCCTCGATTTTTCAAAGGGTATACTTGAAATGCTGGGCTACCGGCTGCTGACAGCAACCAGCGGAGAGGACGCTATCACTGCAGTTGAGACTTATAGTGACACGATTCATTTACTGATGACTGATGTGGTTCTGCCCGGAATAAACGGTCATGCTCTCGCTGAAAAAATACAGACAAAAAAACCGGGTATAAAAGTCCTCTTCAATTCGGGATACACAAAGGAGTCAATCGTTACGCAATGCATCCTTAAACAGGGGATTCACTTCATCAGTAAACCATTCAACGCCCATTCAATCGCACAAAAAATACGAGAAGTACTGGACGAATAATATTCGTTACCTGAAAAAATCATTCCGCAAAATTAAAGTTTTAAATGTAACAGATTTTTAAAGCAGTCACTGTTTCTATAATATAAATTACTGCTGTTTAATTTTTTTTAAACGTGCCGTTTCGGGATCAGCCCAGGTTATTGCACAATGTGGGCATTTTTCAATACAGTCTCCGCAGGAATCACATAAACTGTAATTAAAAGTTACATACTCCGGATGACAGGGTACAACAAAGGAGATGCAATATTTTATACATTTCGCACAGCAGCTATTAGAAATAACTGTAATGGCTTTCTTGTTACAGATTCCGACACAAGTATTGCATTTATTACATTTTAACTGGTCAGCGATTGGTACTTTTTTCATGATGCCTCACAAATTTGTAAACTTTTAATAGCCCGCAGGAATCTCTGCGGGCTATATTAAGAGACTACTGCATCTTAATATATGCAAAAAAATTAGCTATTGAGTTCTATAAAATTGTTACTTCAGGCTTTCCATCTTCACCTCTGCTTAAAGTACATATTGCATCAGTTATCCCTTCATAACGGCCATCAGAACCACGAAGTCTGTTAAAATTTGTATTTTCAAGAAAATCCGTAAGCAGTTCAAGCTGCTCTGTTAAAACCTGCGGTACTGCATCACTGATAGATTCTAGTATTATCATTGTAATACGTCTGAACTCATTTTTTGCGGCACTCTGAATGCAGTGACCGCCGGTTTTTAAAATTACAAAAACTTTTTTCATTTTATATCAATGGTCACAGGCATTTGCCCCGGTTATAAGCTGACCGTCAAGATAACTCTGAAGGACTGCCTTCGGATCATCTGCAGGTGCACCTGTAATAACATCAACACCGCGCTCTTTAAAAAGAGAAACGGCGTGCGCTCCCATTCCTCCTGCAATAACAAAATTCACCCCTTTATCTGCAATCCACCCAGGAAGAACTCCCGGCTCATGAGGCGGAGGTGTAACCAATGTTGTCGATGTTATAAATTTTTTAGCCATATCTACATCGAAAAGATGAAACACCTCACAGTGCCCAAAGTGCATGCAGAGTTTTCCCTCTGCTACAGGTATTGCTATTTTCATAAAGTATCTCCTTTTATTATTAATTCTATTATTGAAGTGAAACTTTTTTGAGCCGGTGTCCCATTTGGTGCTGTATTACCGAGGTGAGGTAACCCGTTATCTCCGCTATGAACTATCTGTGATTCGATCGGAATTGAACCGAGGTATGGAACACCCATGTTTTCCGCCATGGACTCCCCTCCCCCTGTTTTAAATATATCTGTGGTTTCTCCGCAGTGAGGGCATACAAAGGTACTCATATTTTCAATAACACCGATCACATTCATTTTAAGCTGATGGCAGAATGTCACCGATTTTCTAACATCAGCAAGGGCTACATCCTGAGGCGTTGTGACAATAACCGCACCATCCGGATTTGGAATCAGCTGACATACAGATAGAGGTTCATCACCTGTCCCCGGAGGTGAATCAACAATAAGATAATCAAGTTCACCCCAGACAACATCTGAAAGAAATTGTTTGATAATACCGTATTTTAAAGGCCCTCTCCAGACAACAGCCGCATCCGCATCCTCCATCAAAAATCCCACAGACATAACAATAAGATTATCGCTGTACTTAATAGGAAAAATCTCCTTTTCGCTTCCCCCTCTTGCCATTACGCCATCAAGGCCAAGCATCTTTGGCACACTCGGTCCATGAATATCCACATCGAGGAGACCCACTTTTAGGCCTTTGGCCGCAAGCGATACTGCAAGGTTTACCGCTACTGTACTTTTCCCTACTCCCCCCTTTCCGGAAAGAACAACTATCTTATGCTTTATTTTATTCATATTGTCCTTTAAAATCTGATCACTCTGATCGCCGCCGGGATTAGCCCCGTGAGAACAGGCCGATGGTTTATTATTATTTTTATCGTTCATGTTTTATTTTAAACTCCTTCTGTTAAAATTTCTTTTTCAATTCTATACCACATAGCTTTTATAGCCTCCGATGCAGGTCCGCTTGAATAACCAATTATACTTTTTCCTGCAATCTGGGCTTTGGTTACATCATCATCGTATGGGATCTCTCCAAATAGAGGAATACCCTTCTCTCTGCAAAATGCAGCAATTTCATCCGACTTTTCATAATTAATGTCATACCTGTTTACGCATACAGCAGACTTAACCCTGAAGTGTTCGATCAAAGCGTGTACTCTTTTAAGATCATGAATCCCTGAAACTGTAGGTTCTGTTACTATCAGAACAAATGAACACCCTGTAACAGTTGCAATTACCGGGCACCCTGTTCCGGGTGAACCATCAACAATTATGAGTTCATGCTTATTTTCTACAGCAATTTCTTTTGCTCTCTTCCGTAAAATGGTAACAAGTTTGCCGGAATTACCCTCGGCAATGCCAAGTCTCGCGTGAACCATTGGGCCGAACCTTGTTTGAGATTCAAACCATTTACCGGACTGGTGAGGTTTCATCTCAATAGCGTCAGCCGGGCAGAAAGCAGCACAAACACCGCACCCTTCACATGAAAGCGTATCTACAACCAGAGACTTTCCGATAGCGTCAAAACGGCAGAGTTCAGCGCACTTCCCGCATATGGTGCAGGCGTTACGGTTTATAAATGCTTTGCTCCCTCCGGTAAAAATCTCCTCTTTTATCACTTCCGGTTTAATAATAAGGTGAAGATCAGCAGCATCGACATCACAGTCGGCCATAACTTTATTTTCTGCAAGTGAGGCAAATGAAGCCGCAACACTTGTTTTACCGGATCCACCTTTTCCGCTTAGAATTACCAGTTCCTTAATCATATTGTACCGCCATTAACTTCTCTGCTGATATGATCTGCGATCTTTTCCAGTTCATCACTGAATTTCTCCTTAATATACGAAACAGAATCCCCCCGTGAATAGCGTACTGCAATCTCTCTTGTATTCGGTATAGATGCGATTAAGGGGATGGATTCATCTTTACAAAAATCTCTTAACCGGTTATTCCCTGCCGAAGCCCTGTTCTCAACAACTCCGAAAGGTATTTGCATCGCACGAGCCATCTCTGCGGCAAGTTTAAGGTCATTAAGCCCAAACGGTGTCGGTTCAGAAACAAGAACAAGGAAATCACAACCCCTTACAGATTCTATTACAGGGCAGGATGTCCCCGGCGGGGAATCCATTATGCGGATTTCAGATTCAGGATAATATTTTTTTACATCCTTAATCAGCGGCGGAGACATAGCCTCTCCAATATTAAGCCTCCCTCCGGCATATTTAATACCGTTGATCTCACCAAGTTCAATAATACCTGTTGTTCTTTTGACTTCACTTATAGCTTTCTCCGGACATACAAGAAAGCAACCGCCGCATGAGTGACACATCTCCTTTAATACAAGAGGCTCCCCTTTAATCAGCACTATAGCACTGTAATAGCAGATTTCGCCGCACTTACCGCAACCTGTGCAGAGTGTATCATTGACAGCAGGTATAAGTACAGTGGCCTGCACCTCTTCATCCACAATCGTCTGTAAAAAGAGATTTACATTAGGCTCCTCAACGTCGCAGTCAAGCAGTGCAACTGAAATCTCTTTATCCGCGTAATATGAAGCAAGTGACATGGAAATTGTTGTCTTCCCTGTCCCACCCTTACCGCTTGCAATCGCTATGTCCATCTATCAGCTCCCCTACTACCCCTATATCATACATTGCTTTGCAGACCATGCATCCCCTGTACGCAATAGAAACCTTTGATGAAGGGCTGTACAGCTCCTCAAGTTTTTTCAATGTTTCAGTGCTTAAATCCTTTTTATGCTCATCCACCGCAGTGAGTATACCGCTTGTGCGGATGCAGTTAAGCAGTCCCGCATTATCCAGAAAATCAGGTATTGTTCCTTCTCTCATTTCACCAATACCGCATAGATCAAACCTTGCATCCTCTTTAAACGGCAGGCAGTAATGCCATTTATCATCTATAAACGGGCTCATGCCGCAATGAGTGTGCAGCGATAACCTGTCGATAATCGCAGCATTCGGCATTTTATCGAATTCACGAGCAGATACTTTAAGTTTTTTCATTACATCCTTTTTGTAATACGGGTAAAATGATCCGAGTGTATCTTTATTTTTTCCTGAAAGGGAGAGAGACGGTGACATATCTTTCATGTCAGAGGCATCGCCAAGCGGTGCAAGCGGTGTTACTCTCTGAAATACTCCGGGATATATTTTACTCAGTCTTTTGTCTGTATCGTCCTCAACTGAAAGTGTAACAAGTATAACAGGGAGTATCTTCATCCCCGTTTCCTGACTTATACGGATCAGGTTATCCATTGCTATATATCCCGATTCACTTAAATTTTCCTGGTATTCAGCTATGCTTATTCCCACTATCATTTTCCTGTCTATCTGTGATGACAGTCTTTTGAAAAAATCCCTGGCAAAATCTATATTTTCAAATACCTTTCCGTTACTCGGCATCGAAATTGTTTTAATCAGGTTTAGTTTAAAAAGGGATACCAGTATATCAACTATGTCTTTTCCCTTACTCTTCCATATTGTAGGCTCTCCCCCGGTAACAAACTGAT
>Ga0116171_10001541_pt1 | contig 22699 bp, 26 predicted proteins | sample AD_JPNHW2_MetaG_FD_89798 | JGI IMG/M metagenome (GOLD analysis project Ga0116171, IMG submission 89798) | Active sludge microbial communities of municipal wastewater-treating anaerobic digesters from Japan - AD_JPNHW2_MetaG | ecosystem: Engineered > Bioreactor > Anaerobic > Digestate | place...
GCTCGCGATATTTTTTCTTCATTGTCGGTATCATGGACAACCGCTCCTCTAAATAAAATTAATGCGTTACTCTGCTTTTTTCAGATTTGAAATGTGGATAGAAGCCTCTTTTTCGACCACGCCGCCCTGCGGCTTGTCCTGCGTCTTACGCATGTGCTTCTTCACAAAATTAAGGCCTTCCACCACAGCCCGACCGGTGCCCGGAAGCACCTGAAGAACCTTGCCGGTTTTCCCTTTGTCATCACCACAGACGGCTTTGACCAAATCACCTTTTTTTATCGCTGCCATAAATCGTTCCCTATCCCTTAAAGCACTTCCGGCGCGAGCGAGACAACTTTCATGAAGTTGCCTTCGCGCAGCTCACGGGCCACCGGGCCAAAAATACGCGTTCCGCGCGGATTTTTAGCTGCATCAATAATGACTGCCGCATTATGGTCAAACCGCAGCACCGAACCGTCACGGCGCAGAATTGCCGATTTGGTCCGGACAACTACCGCTTCGCAAACCTCGCCTTTTTTGACAATGCCGCCTGGCTGAGCCTCTTTGACCGCCACTTTGATTATTTCACCGACCTTCGCATAACTGCGCTTGGTCTTCAGGACCCGGATACACTGAACGCTCCGGGCGCCCGTGTTATCTGCCACATCCAGTCTAGTTTGTACTGAAATCATTTTATTATCCTGCCTTATTTCGAAAGAATTTCGACAAGCCGCCAGTTTTTAAGCCGACTGATCGGACGCGTCTCCATCACCCGCACAACCTGACCGACTTTAGCTTCGTTGTTTTCATCATGTGCATGAATTTTCTTCGTTACACGCAGTTCCTTGCCCAGCAATGGATGCCGGACGCGGCGCTCGATGAGCACAGCGATGGTTTTATTGCCCGCCACACTGCACACGCGACCCTCGCGCACTTTCCGATGACCTCTTGACTCCATCTTTTACCCCTCGGCTTTCGCCGCCTGATTCATAACCGTTTTAATGCGAGCCACCGAGCGGCGCACAGCACGGATGCGCAGCGGATTTTCCAACTGCCCCGCAACCTGCTGAAGACGAAGCGTAAACAGCTCCTTCTTCGCATCCTCAAGCTGCTGCTGCAGCTCGACCGTTGTCATATCTGTAAGTTCTTTTACTTTTTTCATTCTATGCTCTCATCTGAAATCAATGATTCGCATGACGCGTCACGAACCGCACCCGGATGGGGAGCTTGGTGGCCGCCAGCCGCATGGCAATGCGAGCCTGCTGTTCCGTTACGCCGTCGAGCTCAAAAAGCATACGTCCGGGGCGAACCACAGCCACCCAGCCTTCGACGCCGCCCTTCCCTTTACCCATTCGGACTTCCAGAGGCTTTTTGGTAAACGGCTTATCCGGGTAAATCCGGAGCCAAACCTTACCTTTGCGTTTCAGGTTGCGGTTGATTGCTACGCGGCAGGCCTCAATCTGAATGTTAGTAATCCATGCGCGCTCCAGCGCCTGCAGACCGTATTCACCGAAAGCCAGTGTTGTACCGGCTTTAGCCATACCGCCGCGGGAGCCCTTCTGGACTTTCCGATATTTAACTCGTTTTGGCATTAAAGGCATTGATCAATACTCCTAAGCTTGCGCCTTTTCTTCCTTCTTACAAATCCACACTTTGATGCCGATAGCACCCGCTACGGTACGTGCAGTCGCAGTTCCATAGTCGATGTTCGCCCGCAGTGTATGAAGAGGAATCTTACCTTCTTTATAACTTTCTGCGCGGGAAATTTCAGCACCGCCAAGACGTCCGGAGGCCAGCACCTTGATACCGTCCGCACCGATGTCCATCGCCATTTGAATGGCACGCTTCATCGCACGGCGATATGAAACACGGCGCTCCAGCTGCAACGCGATGCTTTCAGCAACCAGCGCGGCATCCAGGTCGGGGTTCTTCACTTCGTCAATTTCGATGTAAACTTCTTTCTTGGTCATCTTGCCAAGCTGCTCGCGCAGCTTTTCGATGTCCTCGCCCTTGCGGCCGATCACCAGCCCCGGACGGGCTGTGCGAATGGTCACGCGGACACGGTTGGCATAACGTTCAATAAAAACGTTGGAAATCGCGGCATCTTTCAGACGCGCTCGTACAGCTTCACGGATAGCGATATCCTCCTGAAGCAGATCAGCAAACTCTTTTTTGCCGGCGAACCAGCGTGAACGCCAGTTCTTATTTACCGCAATCCGGAGTCCGATAGGATTTACTTTCTGTCCCAAAACGATTCCCTTTCCTTATTTACGATCCGTTAAAACCACTGTGATATGCGACGTACGCTTACGAATAGGTGAGGCTGACCCGCGAGCACGCGGACGGGACCGCTTAAGTGCCGGCCCCTCATCTACATAGGCGTCTTTTATAAAAAGCTTGTCGGCAGATACACCTTCGTTGCTTTCCGCATTAGCAGCGGCCGACTTCAGCGTCTTGCCGATTTCGGCGGCCGCTTTCATCGCATTAAAGCTTGTAATACGAAGGGCTTCCGCAACCGACAGGCCGCGAATCGAAGACGCCATAAAGCGCGCCTTGATCGGCGACATTCTTACATATTTCGTTGTTGCTGAAACTTCCATGTTTTTACTCTCACATTTGCTACCGCTGCCTGAACGCAAAGGCGGCAACTATACGTCATTCCATTTTCAAATCCAGAACTTCTATAAGAAAATATTTTATTTCGCAACCGTCTTGTCTGTCGCAACACCATGCGACTTGAACGAACGGGTCGGAGCGAACTCGCCGAGGCGGTGTCCTACCATATTTTCAGTCACAAACACTGCGACAAAAACCTTGCCGTTATGAACAGTAAAGTTATGTCCGACAAACTCAGGCGCAATCATCGAAGAGCGAGCCCATGTCTTGATTGGCTTTTTTCTGCCAGAGACTTCCATCTGCCCTATTTTTTTGAGCAGCTTTCCGTCTACGAAAGGACCTTTTTTAAGTGAACGAGCCATAGGTTACTTCTTTCTCCGTGCGATAATGTACTTATTCGAAGCCAGTTTTTTCTTGCGGGTGCGTTTACCCTTAGCCAGCGTGCCCCAAGGCGACTGCGGATGACCGCCGCCGGAAGTACGGCCTTCACCACCGCCCATCGGATGGTCGACGGGATTCATCGCCACACCGCGAACGGTCGGACGGATGCCCAGCCAGCGCTTGCGCCCAGCTTTACCGCTGGAAACATTTTCGTGATCGACATTGCCGACCTGACCGACCGTGGCGTAGCAGTTGATACGCACACGACGGATTTCACCGGAAGGCATTTTCAGATTAGCAAATTCACCTTCGCGGGACATCAGCTGTGCGCCGGCGCCGGCAGAGCGGGCAATCTGTCCTCCGCAACCGGTCGACAGTTCGATGTTATGAACCGTCATACCCAGCGGAATTTTTTCGAGAGGAAGTGCATTGCCAACCGCCGGTTCAGCTTCCGGGCCGGACAGCACGACCGTGCCGACTTTGAGACCGACCGGAGCGATCATATACCGCTTTTCACCGTCCGCATAGTTCAGCAGAGCGATGCGGGCTGAGCGGTTCGGATCGTATTCGATCGAAACAACAGTTGCAGGAATGCCGTACTTATTACGTTTGAAATCGATCAGGCGGTAACGACGCTTGTGTCCGCCGCCGCGATGACGGGTTGAAATACGTCCTTCACTGTTGCGCCCGCCGGTACTCTTCTTTGCACGGATCAGCGACCGCTCAGGAGTCGATTTTGTGATTTCATCGAACGCAGAGGTCACCATGAAGCGGCGGCTTGGCGTTGTTGGTTTATATTTTTTTAAAGCCATAACTGAACTCCTTACACGAAATCAATCTTGCTGCCTTCGGCCAGCGTTACTACTGCGCGCTTCACTCCGGCTGTCCGGCCGGCGCTGGAGGTACGCTCACGTTTATTCTTCCCCTGGCGTTTCAGTGTGTTAACCGCACTGACTTTCACTTTGAAGAGTTCTTCCACCGCCTGTTTGATTTCGGCCTTGTTGGCATCAGGACGGACGTTGAAAATGTATTTATTTTCCGCTTCGGAAAGGCGGGCGCCTTTTTCCGTCAGCACGACTTTCTGTATTACTTTATATACGTCTTTCATTGGAAATCCCTTCTTAGGCCAGGCGCTGTTCGATTTTTTCAACACCCGCCTTAGTGATAACAATCTGCGGATAGCGGACGATCTGATAGGTGTTCACATTTCCTGCGCAAACCACTTCAACATCCTGAAGATTCCGGGCCGCCAGCAGAACGCTGTTATCCATTGCTTCCAGAATCAGGAGAATTTTTCCTTTAATTTCCAGAGCCTGCAAAACAGAGCAGATTTCTTTCGTGCGCGGCGCGGCTAACTTGAAGTCGTCAACAACCAGAATCTGGCCGGATTCAGCTTTTTCACCGAATGCACGGGCAAAAGCCAGACGGGCCACTTTACGCGGAACCTGCTTGCGCACTTTATGCGGATGCGGACCGAAAGCCACGCCCCCGCCGCGCCACACAGGCGACTGACGATAACCGGCACGTGCACGGCCAAGACCCTTCTGCTTCCAGGGTTTTTTATTGGAACCGGCAACAGCACCTTTACCCAGCGTAGAAGCTGAACCTTGATGCTGATGAGCCTGATGGGTGATAACGGCCTGATGGACCGCCTGAGCGCCTTTATCAGCGACAGTGAACTTATCGCTGAGGGTCACTTCACCCAGCTTCTTTCCCTTACAATTTTTAAGCGGCAATGTACTCATGATCGTCCTCTCAAATTACTTCCTTTTGAGTGCTTCGCGAAGCACCAGCGTCGTGCCGTTTGCGCCGGGCACCTGGCCTTTAACCAGAATCAGGTTTTCGGCAGCGCGAACCTGGATCACTTTGACATTCTGGACGGTGACCTCTGTGCTGCCCATCTGTCCAGCCATCTTCTTGCCCTTAAGAACGCGACCCGGCTTTTCTTTCATACCGATCGAACCGGTTGTCCGGTGGAAGTGCGAACCGTGAGTTGCGCGTCCACCGCCGAAATTATGCCGCTTCATTACGCCCTGAAAACCTTTACCTTTGGTAACGCCCAGCACGTCAATAAAACTGACGCCTTCGAAAACAGCCGCCGTCACCGTATCGCCTGCTTTGGCTGCATCATCAGCATCCACGCGGACTTCACGCAATTCGCGCATCGTTTCGACGCCGGCTTTCTTAAAGTGCCCGGCGAGAGGCTTTGCAACACGCTCCGGTTTCTGTGAACCGAATCCGAGCTGGACTGCTTCATAGCCGTCTGTGCCGGTTGTTTTGCGCTGAACGACACTGCAGGGACCCGCTTCAATAACTGTAACAGGAACCCGCCGGCCTTCTTCGTCGAAGATCTGGGTCATTCCCAGTTTTTTTCCAATTAGACTCTTCATGGTTTAACTCAGATTTTAATGGTGATGTCTACACCCGCCGGCAGATTAAGCTTTTTGAGCTCGTCCACTGTTTTGATCGTCGGGTCAATAATATCAAGCAGACGCTTGTGCGTTCTGATCTCAAACTGTTCCATTGATTTCTTATTCACGAACGGACTGCGATTGACAGTGAAACGCTCAATGCGGGTCGGCATCGGAATCGGTCCTGCCACACGGGCGCCGGTGCGTTTTGCGGTCTCGACAATTTCCTTTGACGAGGCGTCAAGCACCCGGTGGTCAAAAGATTTTAAACGTATACGTATGCGCTGATTATTCATAATTTATCTCTACTACCGGTTTAAGATGGTCTCCTGTATGGAATCCGGTACCGCCTCAAAGCAATGCGGCTCCATCGTGTAACTGGCCCGGCCCTTGGTCAGTGACCGCAATGTGGTGGAATACCCGAACATTTCTGCCAAAGGTACATCCACATGTACAATCTGAACTGCCTCGCGGGCCTCGATCTCGCGGATCCGCCCGCGACGACCGTTTAAATCATTCATTACGTCGCCCAGATGTTCTCCCGGAGCAACAATTTCAAGCTTCATGATCGGCTCCAGCAGCGCCGGCGAAGAATTGCCGACTGCCGCGCGCAGAGCCATAACAGCCGCTGTGCGAAAAGCCATTTCGGAAGAATCTACCGGATGGAAGCTGCCTCCGGTAACCGTCACGTCCACATCGACCAGCGGATAGTTTCCGAGCACACCGGTCATCAGCGCATCGCTGAGCCCGTCTTTAATTGCATCACGGAATTCCGCAGGGATCACTTCATTGGATATCTTAAAGGCAATGTGATTACCCGAACCGCGTACACGGGGAGCCACCTGCACCACCACGTGTCCGAAGTGGCCGCGTCCGCCGATTTCGCGGGAAAAAGTAAATTCACCGGCGGCGGATTTCTGCGCTGTTTCACGATAGGCAACAACCGGCTTGCCGGCATTAGCCTGAACTTTAAATTCACGAAAGATACGATCTTTAATGATTTCAAGATGAAGCTCGCCCATGCCATTGATAATGGTCTGGCCGGTGTCTTCATTCATGTGCACACGGAATGTCGGATCTTCTTCGGTCAGAGAAACGAGAGCCTCTTTAAGAGCGTCGCGATCCGCCTGCGTCTTCGGCTCAATCGCCATCGCAATAACCGGCTCCGGAAATTCAATGCGCTCCAGAACAATCGGATCATTTTCAGCACAAAGAGTATCGCCGGTCGTGAAATTTTTCAGACCGGAAATCGCGCCGATTTCTCCGGTGTACAACACTTCGATATCTTCGCGGCTGTTGGCATGAAGGCGAAGCAGGCGACCGATCTTTTCACGCTTCTTGGTGCGCGGATTGAAAACATTCTGCCGCTTTTCAAGCTTTCCGGAGTAAACCCGGACAAACACCAGCTTGCCGACGAACGGATCGTTTGCCATTTTAAACGCCAGAGCGCTAAGCGGCTCGAAATCACTGGCTTCACGGCTGAGAGACTCTTCTGTCTTCGGATGAATTCCTTTAACAGCCGGAACATCCAGCGGAGACGGCAGATAATTAACCACGGCATCAAGCAAAGGCTGGACACCTTTGTTTTTCAAAGATGAACCGCAGAGAACCGGGACAATCTGCCCGGAAATTGTAGCGCGACGCAACGCAGCAATCAGAAGCTCAGCAGATACATCCGGATTTTCCAGATAAGCTTCAATCAGCTGAACGTCTGCTTCGGAAACGCGTTCGATAAGTTCTGCGCGGGCTTTTTCTGCTGCAACAGCCATCGATTCAGGAATACGCTCTTCATGCACTTCACTGCCAAGACTCTGCTCGGCAAAGGAAATTGCGCGCATGGTGATAAGATCGATCACACCATTAAAATTCTCTTCGGAGCCCCAAGGCAATTGAACCGGAACGGCCGGGGCATTCAGCTTCTCGCACATCTGACGGATGACTGCGGAGAAGTCCGCACCTTTGCGATCCATCTTGTTAACAAACGCGAGACAGGGAACGTGATATTTTTTCGCCTGACGCCAAACCGTTTCGGACTGAGGCTGAACGCCCCCTACTCCGCAGAAAACGCCGATAGCGCCATCGAGCACACGCAGGGAGCGTTCGACTTCGACTGTGAAATCAACATGGCCGGGAGTGTCGATCAGATTGATCTGACGATCTTTCCAGAAACAGGTTGTCGCTGCGCTTGTGATCGTAATGCCGCGTTCCTGTTCCTGCTCCATCCAGTCCATGACGGCGGTGCCTTCATGAACTTCACCCATCTTATAGACGCGACCGGTGTAATAAAGAATGCGTTCGGAAGTCGTTGTTTTCCCGGCATCAATATGCGCGACGATGCCGATGTTGCGGATCGAGGACAGAGTGCGGCCGCGCGCTACATCTTCCCGGGGGGCAGACGCAGAGCTCTTCGCATTTTTTCCATCCTGTTTCACAGCAACCTTCATTTCGAATCCCGGTGATTACCACTTGTAGTGAGCAAACGCTTTGTTGGCCTGAGCCATCTTGTGGGTGTCATCGCGCTTCTTGATCGCGGAACCCTGATTGTTATACGCGTCCAGCACTTCCATCGCCAGCGCACGGCGCATCGGCTGACCGCGACGTGTCTTGGAATAAAGAATCAGCCAACGGCAGGCCAAAGCGGTCTGACGCTTCGGGCTGACTTCAAGCGGAACCTGATACGTTGCACCGCCGACGCGACGGGACTTCACTTCCAGCTTCGGCTTAATGTTTTCCACTGCGCGGCCGAACACCGTCAGCGGATCTTCTTCTTTAAGTTTCAACTGAATATCTTCCAGTGCGCCATAAACAATGGCGGCGGCTGTCGATTTCTTACCGCAGCCCATGATGCTGTTGATCATGTAAGCCACCAGCTCGCTGTTAAAGCGGGGATCAGCGGTAATCGTACGTTTTTCTGCTCTGCGTCTTCTTGCCATGGTTCAAAAACTTTCTTTATGCTTTCGGTTTCTTCGCCCCGTATTTCGAACGGCCGCGTCTACGACTGGTCACGCCGAGGCAGTCAAGAGTGCCACGCACAATATGATAACGAACCCCCGGCAAGTCCTTCACCCTTCCGCCGCGAACCAGCACCATGCTGTGTTCCTGCAGATTATGTCCTTCACCCGGAATGTAGGCGTTGATTTCACGGCCGTTCGTCAAACGCACGCGGGCGATTTTACGCAACGCGGAGTTCGGCTTCTTCGGGGTCATGGTTTTCACGAGAAGACAGACGCCGCGACGCTGCGGGCAGTTAGTCAGTGCAGGCGATTTGCTCTTCTTGAGCAACGGTTTACGCGGTTTTTTAATCAACTGGTTAATTGTCGGCATATGTTCCTTCCATCAAAAAAAACGAGCGGCAGATAATAGGAGCCGGCCGCTCATCCCGCAAGCATTAAGATTTAACTTTCTACGGTTTTTTCGTCCTGAGCCATTAAAGGGTTCGAACCCAGCGCATCCTCTACGCTGATTTCCTCGCCCAGCTTGACCGGGCGAATATTTTTGTAAAGCGGGAATCCGCTTCCCGCAGGAATCAGATGACCCATAATCACGTTTTCCTTGAAACCGCGCAGCTGGTCGATACGGCCCAGTGTCGCCGCCTGCGTCAGTACGCGGGTGGTATCCTGGAACGATGCCGCCGAGATAAAGCTTTCGGTGGCCAGAGCCGCTTTGGTGATCCCCAGCAGTACCGGGGAAGCTTCTGCCGGACGGCGTCCTTCTTCCATAGCCCGCTGATTGACTTCCTGGAACTGCTGTTTTTCAACCTGCTCGCCCCACAGAAATTCGGTGTCGCCCGGATCGGTGATTTTCACTTTGCGCAGCATCTGACGAACAATCACTTCAATATGCTTGTCGTTGATTTCCACACCTTGCAGACGGTACACCGCCTGCACTTCATTCACCAGATACTCCTGCAATTCCTGCGGACCGCAAACTTCAAGCAATTCCTGCGGAACAATCGGACCTTCTGTGAGCTGCTGGCCTTTCTGAACAACATCGCCGGAGTAAACGATAACGTGTTTACCCATCGGAATCAGATGCTCTTCTTCCGTTCCGGTAGCCGGGTCACGAACGATCAGCTGACGTTTTCCTTTAGCGATGCCGCCCAATTCAACAACCCCGTCAATCTTCGCGATTTCCGCAGCTTCCTTCGGACGGCGGGCTTCGACCAGTTCGGCCACACGCGGAAGACCGCCGGTAATGTCCTTGGTACGGGACTGCTTACGGGGCGTCTTCGCCAGCGTAGCACCGGCTCTGATCTTCATATCCTTCGTCACCATCACGTGAGCCGCGGCAGGAATCGAGTAATAGGCAATCGCCTTGCCGGACGCGTCTTTAACAACAATCTGCGGATGCAGGTCTTCTTTGTGCTCCAGCACAACCAGACCTTCAATGCCGGTCGTTTCGTCTTCGGCCTTCTGAACCGTGACGCCTTCAATAAAGTCATGGAAATCGACTGTACCGTCCTGCTCCGAAAGAATCGGCACGCTGTACGGATCCCAGCTGACAAACGTATCGCCGCGCTTAACACGGGCACCGTCGTCGATTGTGATCACAGCGCCGATAACTGCAGAGTAACGTTCGAGTTCGCGGCCGTCGTCATCATAGGTCACCACATAACCGTTCTTATTGAGGATAACGTTGCCGTTATCGACCTTAACGGTACGGAGATTTTCGTAACGGACAACCGAGTTTTCCTTAGCCGTAATTTTCGGCTGTTTAAAGACCGAGCTGGCGGTACCGCCGATGTGGAACGTACGCATCGTGAGCTGCGTTCCGGGCTCACCGATGGACTGTGCGGCGATAATACCGACAGGTTCGCCCAGACGGGCTTCGCGGCCGGACGCCAGATTCCGTCCGTAGCATTTAGCGCAAACGCCGCGGCGCGATTCACAGGTGAGTACGCTGCGGATGCGTACCTTTTCAACGCCGACCCGTTCGATCTTCTTGGCAGCGTATTCGTCGATGATTTCATTCGCCGCAACAATCACCTCTTTGTTGTTGTACGGGTCGAAAATATCATCGCACGTTGTACGTCCGATAATACGCTGGGCCAGCGATACAAGCTCATCGTCACCGTCGGTGATCGCGCTTACTTCAATACTGTTGAGCGTATGACAATCTTCTTCCATGATGATGATGTCATGGGCGACGTCCACCAGCTTGCGGGTCAGGTAACCGGAGTCCGCCGTCTTGAGCGCGGTATCGGCCAAACCTTTACGGGCACCGTGGGTCGAAATAAAGTATTCGAGAACGCTCAACCCTTCGCGGAAGTTCGCCAAAATCGGACGCTCAATAATTTCGCCGGACGGTTTAGCCATCAAGCCGCGCATACCGGCCAGCTGACGAATCTGCTGGCGGCTGCCGCGCGCTCCGGAATCCACCATGATAAACACAGGATTAAGGTCTTTAGCCGAATCCTTGTTCGTCACATCGTCATTGCGTTCCAGCGCACTGAACAGCTTGCCGGTCAGCTTATCGTTGGCGTCGGTCCACTGGTCAATGACCATGTTGTAACGTTCGCCGTCGGTGATAAGACCCTTTTTATATTTGTCTTCCACCGTGCTGATGATTTTCCGGGCGGCAGCAATAATTTCTGCTTTTTCCGACGGAATGATCATATCGGAAAGACCGATCGAAACACCTGCGGCTGTTGCCTGCGCAAACCCGAGATTCTTAAGGCTGTCCAGTACACGGACCGTTTCGTCATGGCCGGAAACCTCATAGCAGTGCTCAATGAGTTTACCGAGGAGCTTCTTGGTAACCCGTTCGTTCACAAAACCGATACTGCTCGGCCAGACTTCATTAAAGAATACACGTCCGACAGTTGTAACAATGGCGGACTTGTTCTGGTCGCCGAACTTGGTTTCCCGCTGATAATCCGGATTGCGGTAGCGGATCCGGTCGTGCAGACGGAGAGCGCCTTCATCAAAGGCTGTGTGCACTTCGTTGATATCCGCGAGAAGCGGCAGATGCACCTGCTCGTCTTTCGCGCCGGGTTTCTTGGATTCCAGGAGGAAGGTCTGCGAGAAACTGGTCAGGAAGTAAATTCCGAGCGCAATATCCTGCGTCGGGGTCATAACCGGCTTACCGCTGGACGGGGAGAAAATATTGTTCGGAGCCAGCATCAAACATTTCGATTCGATCTGCGCTTCAACGGACAGCGGAACGTGAACGGCCATCTGGTCACCGTCGAAGTCCGCATTATAGGCCGTACAGACCAGCGGGTGCACCTGAATGGCTTCCCCTTCAATCAGCACCGGCTCGAAGGACTGAATCGACAGACGATGCAGCGTCGGCGCACGGTTCAGCATGACCGTATGACCCTTGGTCACCTGGTCGAGAATGTCCCATACAACTTCTTCTTCGCGCTCAATCATCTTCTTGGCGCTGCGCACCGTGTGCACAATGCCGCGCTCTTTGAGTTTGCGGATAATGAACGGTTCGAACAGAACCAGAGCCATCTTTTTCGGCAGACCGCACTGATTCAGCTTCAGGTTCGGTCCGACCACGATGACCGAACGGCCGGAGTAGTCAACGCGCTTACCGAGCAGATTCTGACGGAAGCGGCCCTGCTTACCTTTGAGCATATCGCTCAGCGATTTCAGCGGACGGTTGCCCGGACCGCTGACGGCACGGCCGTGGCGGCCGTTATCGAACAGTGAGTCAACCGCCTGCTGCAGCATCCGCTTTTCGTTACGGATAATCACTTCCGGCGTCTTGAGGGCCAGCAGTGTTTTCAGACGGTTGTTGCGGTTGATCACGCGACGGTAAAGGTCATTCAGGTCTGACGTTGCGAAACGTCCGCCTTCAAGCGGAACCAGCGGACGAAGGTCCGGAGGAATAACCGGCAGGACTTCAAAGATCATCCATTCAGGCCGCGAATTGCTCTTGATAAGCCCTTCGATGACCTTCATCTGGCTGACCAGTTTCTTGCGGGTCTGTTTGCTGCGGGTGCTGGCCAGAGCATCTTCCAGCTCAACCAGTTTTTCGGGCAGGTTGATTTTCTTCAGCAGCTCACGAAGCCCTTCGGCACCGATACGGGCATCAAAATTGCCATCGCCGTAGTTATCCAGCGCTTCACGGTATTCAAGTTCCGTCAGCAGCTGTTTCTCCTTAAGCGGCGTTTCGCCCGGATCAATCACAACATAGTCGTCGTAGTAGATGACGTGCTCGAGATTGCGCAGGGTCATGTCCAGCAGGAGCCCCATACGGCTCGGCGTCGCTTTAAAGAACCAGATATGAGAAACCGGAACAGCCAGCTCAATATGAGCCATGCGTTCGCGACGAACGCGTGACAGAGTCACTTCGACGCCGCAGCGGTCGCAAATCACGCCTTTATGCTTGATGCGCTTGTACTTTCCGCAGCTGCACTCCCAGTCCTTGGAAGGACCAAAAATGCGTTCACAGAAAAGTCCGCCCTTCTCAGGCTTAAACGTCCGGTAATTGATGGTTTCAGGGTTTTTAACTTCCCCGAAGCTCCAGGAACGAATGTTCTCGGGCGAAGCCAGCTTGATGCTGGCGATTTCACTGATCGCCTCTGTCTCTACGCCGAGTATGTCTGCTGCGTTGCGTGTATCCACCGGTGTTCTCCTGTCAAAGATTAAATATGCCCTGTGAAAGAAACATTATCTGTGTTCGGCTTTCTAACTTCAAAATTCAAGCCGAGCCCCTGCAGTTCCTTGATCAGCACGTTGAACGATTCCGGACGTCCGGCATCGAGCACGTTCTCACCCTTCACAATGGACTCATAAATTCGGGTACGGCCGGAGAGGTCATCGCTCTTGACCGTGAGAACTTCCTGCAATGCGTACGCCGCGCCATAAGCTTCCAGTGCCCACACTTCCATTTCCCCGAAGCGCTGACCGCCGTACTGAGCCTTACCGCCCAGCGGCTGCTGGGTGACAAGCGAATACGGACCGACTGCACGGGCATGGATCTTCTCGGTAACCAGGTGGTGCAGTTTGAGCATGTAAATGGTTCCGACCACTACGCGCTGTTCAAACGGCTCACCGGTACGTCCGTCATAGAGCACAGTTTTGCCGTCTTTGGGCAGTCCGGCCTGCTCGAGCATCTGGCGGATTTCTTTTTCAGAAATACCGTCGAAAATCGGCGTCGCCGCGTAAATTCCAAGATGCTTGCAAGCCCATCCAAGGTGGGTTTCAAGAACCTGTCCGACGTTCATACGTGAAGGCACGCCGAGCGGGTTGAGCACGATTTCGACCGGAGTTCCGTCCGGAAGGAAAGGCATGTCCTCTTCGGGCAGAATGCGCGAGATAACACCCTTGTTACCGTGACGTCCGGCCATCTTGTCACCGACCGACAGCTTCTTCTTGCTGGCCACATAAACCTTGACCTGCTTGACGATACCCTCATCGACTTCTTCACCGCTTCCGGCGCGGTCGAGTGAGCGCTGTTTATCAGCTTCGGCTTCCGCAAATTTGTTCCGGAAGTTGTCGATGATGCTCATGATCTTAATGCGGATCGGGCTGGGATCAATTTCGATGTGTTCGTAATTGGCCGCCAGTTTGCGCAGCAGCGTCTTGGTGATCTTGCGGTTTGCCGGGATAATAATATCGCCGGTTTGCACATTCATCACATCCAGCGGAATTTTTTCACCGAGCAGAATGTTGCTGAGCGCTTCTGTAAGATCTTCGGTCAACTCATGCACCGAACTCTTATAGCGTTCTTCAATATCCTTCTGGCGTTTGCGCATGTCCGCCGCCGGCTTGGCCTTGGGGGCTTCTTTGACGTTCTTGTTCTTCGAAGAAACTTTGACATCCATGACGATGCCGTACGTTCCGCTGGGCGCACGCAGCGATGTATCACGTACATCGGCCGCTTTTTCGCCGAAAATAGCGCGCAGCAGACGTTCTTCAGGAGCCAGCTCGGTTTCAACCTTCGGTGTAATTTTACCGACCAGAATATCGCCGGGCTTCACTTCTGCACCGATTTGAATAATCCCTTCGTGCGTCAGGTTCTTGAGAGCCTCTTCGCCGACATTGGGAATATCCCGGGTGATTTCTTCCGGACCGAGTTTGGTATCGCGGGCGCCGCACTCGAATTCTTCGATATGAATTGAGGTGTAAACGTCTTCCTTGACGATTTTCTGACTGATCAGAATCGCGTCTTCAAAGTTGTATCCGCACCACGGCATAAACGCGACAGTCACATTGCGACCCAGCGCGAGTTCGCCCTGATCGGTCGCAGGACCGTCCGCGAGCACCTGGCCTTTTTTAACCTTGTCGCCGTGTTTGACAATCGGGCGCTGATTGAGACAGGTTCCTGCGTTTGAACGCATGAACTTGCGCAGATCGTATTCCTGATAGTCTTCTTTGGGTGTTTTCTTTTTGACCGGCGCTTCGCCGTCTTTAGAAACAATAATCTTATCGGCAGAAACGTAAGCCACTTTACCGGCCTCTTCCGCGACAATCAGAACGCGCGAGTCGCGGGCGATGCGGCCTTCGATACCGGTGGCCACGAAAGGCCGCTCGGATACCATCAAAGGAACCGCCTGGCGCTGCATGTTCGAGCCCATCAAGGCGCGGTTAGCGTCGTCGTGCTCAAGGAACGGAATCAGTCCGGCAGCGATACTGACAACCTGCTTCGGAGACACGTCCATGTACTGCACGTCGGCCGGAGCAACTTCTTTAAAGTCGCCGCGAACACGAACCATCACGCGATCATTCTGGAATGTGCCGTTCGCATTGAGCGGAGCATTCGCCTGAGCGATAACGAAATTTTCTTCTTCATCCGCAGTCAGCGACTCCACTTTATCGGTTACACGGCCCTTCTCGACCTTGCGGTACGGGGAAATGATAAAACCGTATTCATTGATACGCGCAAACGTGCTCAACGAGGAAATAAGACCGATGTTCGGACCTTCCGGCGTTTCAATCGGGCAGATACGTCCATAGTGCGAACTGTGAACGTCGCGGACCTCGAAACCGGCGCGGTCGCGGTTCAAACCGCCCGGGCCGAGCGCCGACAGACGGCGCTTGTGGGTCAGTTCGGACAGCGGATTGGTCTGATCCATGAACTGGCTGAGCTGCGAGCGGCCGAAGAAATCCTTGATCACCGCAGAGAGTGCTTTGGGATTGATCAGCTTCTGCGAAGTCAAACGATCAACGGTTGTATCAAAGATCGTCATGCGTTCTTTGACCAGACGCTGGATGCGGGCCAGACCGACGCGGCACTGTCCTTCAAGCAGTTCACCAACCGTACGGATGCGGCGGCTTCCCAGATGGTCGATATCGTCAAGCGTACCGTTGCCCATGCGGATGTTGATGAGGTAGCGGATCGCTTCCACTACATCTTCTTTATCCAGCGTCAGAGAAGTTGCCTTTGTTTTCAGCTTCTGTTGAATCTTATAGCGGCCGACACGGCTCAGACTGAAACGGGTTTCATCGAAAAACAGCCGTTTGAGCATCTGGCGGGCGGAAGCGGTTGTCGGCGGATCGCCGGGCCGGAGCTTTTGATAGAGGTCTTTGAGCGCTTCGTCAACCGAGCGGGTGGTGTCTTTCTGAATGGTCTTCATAAAAAGACCTTCGTCCCAGGCAACATTAACCACGTCGACGCTCTTGTAGCCGGCAAGCTTCATCCGCTGAATCATATCCAGCGTGAGCGCATCGTAACGGCGGCCGATGACAGACTGCGAGTCGCTGTCAACCGCGTCGTCTTTAAGAACCAGATTGGAAAGTTCCGATTCGTCGCTGATGCGTTTGCTCAGCGGGAAACTTTCAATCGTGTAATACAAATTAATTATTTCTTCATCCGTGCCGTAACCGAGCGCGCGCAGGAAGGTTGACGCAAGGAATTTTCTGCGCCGGCGTTTGCGGTCCAGATAGACATATAGAAGCTCTGAAGTGTCGAACTGTGTTTCGACCCATGAGCCGTGGTCCGGAATAATACGGAATGAATAGAGAAGTGAACCGTTCGCATGGGTGGTCTGTTCAAAACAGATACCCGGTGAGCGGTGCAACTGACTGACGATAACGCGTTCAGCGCCATTAATGACAAAGCTTCCGCGATCTGTCATCAAAGGAATTTCACCCATAAACAGGGTGTCTTCGCGAACATCTTCATTTTCACGCAGACGGAACGTAACATAGAGCGGAGCCGCAAAGGTCTCGCCCTCTTTAACAGATTCAACATATGACATGTTCGGCTCTTTGATTTCGTAGCTTACGAAATCAAGAGCAATCTGCCCGTCATAGCTTTCAACCGGAAACGCCTCGCTCAGAACCGCCTGCAGACCGATTTTTTTCCGGCGTGACGGGGCGACTCCCTGCTGGAGAAATTCCACATAGGAATTGGTCTGAAGCTCGATAAGATCCGGTGCTTCAATTACGTCTATCAGTTTTCCAAAGTTTTTTCTCTCGACCATTCCATCACCTTCAGGCTCTTATTGGACGCTTCGCCCAGAGAACTCCATACGGAGCATCCGGGCACACGAAATCCGAGACGCGACCGTGCCGGCTGCGCAAAAGGCCGCCGGAACGGAACGCATATCGCATCATTACTTGATTTCGATTGTGGCGCCAACGCCTTCGAGTTTAGCTTTGATGGTCGCGGCTTCTTCCTTCGAGACACCTTCTTTGATTGTCTTAGGAGCGCCGTCCACCAGATCTTTGGCTTCTTTGAGACCCAGGGCCGTTACGCCGCGGAGCTCTTTAATAACCTGGATCTTCTGCGAACCGGCCTGCGCCAGAACAACCGTGAATTCAGTCTTTTCAGCAACCGCTTCCGCCGCTGCCGCGCCGCCCGCTGCCGCGACTGCGACCGGAGCTGCTGCGGAAACGCCCAGACGGGTTTCCAGTGCTTTGACGAGTTTTGAAAGTTCGAGCACAGAAATGCCTTCGATCCAGTCAACGAACTCAGCCATTTTGCCTTCAAGTTTCACTTCTACAGTTTCTTCAGCCATTTTATCTTCCTCCCTACAATGAATTGAATCCAACCAACCTAATTTAAAAACGTTATTTATGCCGCCTGCTCTTTTTTCTCGCGAACCGCATTCAGCACATACAGCAGACTGCAAACTTTCTGATTCATTACGCCGACAACCTGGGTCATCGGAGCGGCCAGAGTGCCGACCAGTTTAGCCTGAAGCTCTTTTTTGCCGGGCAGACCGGCCAGCGCAATTACATCCTTCGCAGAAAGAACGGCGCCTTCAAGCACTCCGCCTTTAACAGCCGGTCTGTCTTTATCTGCAGAAAATTTCTTCAGAATCTTCGCCACTTCAACGACATCACCGGCACCGAAAATCATCGCCGTCGGACCGCTCAGGTTTTCAAAACCGGCACAGCCCATTTCGCTGCTGATGCGGCCGAACATGCTGTTCTTAACCACTTTCACCCGTGCATTGGCACCGCGCAGAAGCTTTTTGAATTCATCGGTCTCGGGCATGCTCATGCCCTTGTAGTCAGCCAGCAGCATATAAAGCGCTCCGGAGACATTCTCCTGAACCTCTTTGTACATCGCCTGCTTTTCCGGTCTGATCTTTTTATTTTCGTTGCTCATGACTTTCGCCCGTCCTTACAAATTTAAGCTGCTGCCTTATCTTTCACATCAAGATGCAGACCCGGTCCCATCGTGCTGGAAACCGTGCACCGTTTGATATAAATACCTTTGCTCGAAGCCGGTTTCGCGGCCACGATTGCGTCGTAAACTGCGCGGAAGTTTTCAGCCAGCGCTTCGACCGTGAAGGAGCGTTTCCCGAAAGGAACAATAACGTTCCCGTTTTTATCCATACGGAACTCAACGCGGCCGGCTTTAAACTGCTTAACGGCTGTTGCTGTATCATCCGTAACCGTACCGGTCTTCGGGTTGGGCATCAACCCGCGAGGGCCGAGCACTTTACCGAGCTTGCGGACTTCTTTCATCGCATCCGGAGTGGAAACAACAATATCAAAATCCATCCAGCCGCCGGTCACTTTGGCCAGCAGATCTTCAAATCCGGCTTCAACGGCGCCTGCAGCACGGGCGGCTTCAGCAGCGGCGCCGGAGGCAAATACGATTACGCGAACGTCCTTACCGGTTCCGTTCGGAAGAGCAACCGTGGAACGGATTGCCTGATCCGACTTCGTCGGATCGACACCCATACGCAGGGCTACTTCGATGGTTTCGTCAAATTTAGCGGTCGGATTATCTTTGATGAACTGTATCGCTTCTTCAACGGTATACAGTTTTTCGACCGAAACATTCTTCTTTACTGCGGTATATTTTTTTCCGTGTGTAGCCATGGCTATTCTACCTCAATTCCCATACTGCGGGCTGTGCCGGCGATAATACGGCAAGCTGCCGCTCTGTCACTGGCGTTTAAATCAGCCTCTTTAATTTTGGCAATTTCTTCAACTTGCGCGAGGGTCACTTTGCCCACTTTATCGCGGTTCGGAACGCCAGATCCTTTAGCTACAGCAGCCGCTTTTTTAAGCAAAGCGGAAGCCGGCGGGCTCTTGGTGATAAAACTGAACGAGCGATCCTGATAAACGGTGATTACCACCGGAATAATCATGCCCGCTTCTTTCTGCGTAGCTGCATTGAAAGCCTTACAGAACTCCATAATGTTCACACCGTGCTGACCCAGCGCAGGACCTACCGGCGGTGCCGGGTTGGCCTGTCCGGCCGGAATCTGCAACTTGATCATGCCTTTTTCTTTTTTCGCCATAACAAAACTCCGCTCAGGTTACGCTTTATCCGCCTGCCAATATTCAAGTTCAACCGGAGCCGATCGACCGAAAATCGAAACCGACACTTTCAGTTTACCGCGGCCCGGATCAACTTCTTCAATCACTCCGTTAAAGTTCAGGAACGGTCCATCAGTAATCTTGATGGTCTCACCCGGTTCAAAATTAATTTTAGGTGTAACCGTTTCTTTTTTCTCTTCCACCTGGTTAATGATCCGGTCAACCTCATCAGCGCGCAACGGTACCGGAGCCTCGCCTCCGACAAAACCGATCACGCCGGGCGTGTTCTGGATGAAATACCAGGTTTCTTCTATTAAATTTTTCTTTTCGTCAAACAATGCCAGATTTGCCAGCACATAGCCGGGGAAAAACTTGCGCGACACTGTGGTCTTTTTGCCCTGCTTAACTTCCGAAACTTTTTCGGTCGGAATCAGGACTTCGCCGATGTATTCCCCCATCTCTTCCTGCTTCACCCGGCTGACGATGCTGTTCTGCACCTTATATTCATGCCCGGAGAGCGTATGTAAAACAAACCAGTGTTTTTCCATTAGTGTCTTTCTCTCCGTTTAACGCAAGACCGCCCGCAGAAGGCCCATCAGTACTGTATCGCTCAACCCGACGAAAACACCAAGAATCACCACAGAGATCACCACGACCATCGTCGAACCGAACAACTCCTGACGAGTAGGCCAAGTACACTTCTTAAGCTCGATTTTCACCTCGCTCAGGAACGTCTTCAGCGCTTTAAACAGTTCGATAATTTTTTTCATCTCGTTTCCCTGAAGAACTTGGCAGGCCAGGAGGGAATTGAACCCCCAACCTGCGGTTTTGGAGACCGCCGCTCTGCCAATTGAGCTACTGGCCTACACCGAAATCTTTAAAGTTACTTTGTTTCCTTATGGACGGTGTGACTGCGGTCATGCGGGCAGAATTTTTTAACTTCAAGCCGGCCCGTCGAAAGCTTCTTATTCTTCGTCGTCGTATAATTACGGCGCTTACACTCTGTACAGGCCAATGTAATAATATCTCGCATGATTTTACTCTTTCCCATCAGATCGCCGACAAAGTGATGTGCCTTATAACAGACACATCACCCCGTCAGCATCGCGGACACTTAACTTATTTAAGAACCTCGGTCACACGACCGGCACCAACGGTGCGTCCGCCTTCACGGATCGCGAAGCGCATGTGCTGCTCCATTGCGATCGGGGTGATCAGCGTAACTTCCATCGCCACATTGTCACCCGGCATAACCATCTCCACACCTTCCGGCAGAGTGATATCGCCGGTTACGTCTGTTGTGCGGAAGTAGAACTGAGGACGATAGCCTTTGAAGAAAGGAGTATGACGTCCACCTTCTTCTTTGCTCAGAACATAGACTTCAGATTTAAACTGAGTGTGAGGCAGAATCGAACCCGGCTTGGCCAAAACCTGACCGCGTTCGACATCTTCCTTCTTCGTGCTGCGAAGCAGGCAGCCGACGTTGTCACCGGCCCGGCCTTCATCCAGAAGCTTGCGGAACATTTCAACACCGGTGCAGGTGGTTTTGGCTGTCGGCTTCAAACCAACAATTTCAACATCATCGCCAGGATGAATAACGCCACGCTCAACACGGCCTGTTACTACGGTTCCGCGACCTTCGATCGAGAATACGTCTTCGATCGGCAGCAGGAACGCCTGGTCAGTAACACGAACCGGTTCTTTGATGTAGCTGTCCAGCGCATCCATCAACTCCTGAATGCAGGCAGCGCCAGGACCGGTCGGATCCTTAATCGCACCCGTAGCGGAACCGCGAATAACCGGAGTGTCGTCGCCTGGAAATTCGTACTTGCTGAGCAGTTCGCGAATTTCGAGTTCAACGAGATCGAGCAGTTCGGTATCATCCACAAGGTCACACTTGTTCATGAAAACAACAATTGCCGGAACGCCGACCTGACGAGCCAGAAGAATGTGCTCGCGAGTCTGAGGCATCGGTCCGTCACAGGCGCTGACAACCAGAATTGCACCGTCCATCTGAGCCGCACCGGTAATCATGTTTTTGACATAGTCGGCATGGCCGGGGCAGTCAACGTGCGCATAGTGGCGGTTGGCGGTTGAATATTCGACGTGCGAAGTAGCAATCGTCAGAATTTTGGTCGGGTCACGGCGGCCCTGAGACTCAGATGCTTTTGCAACCTGATCGTACGCGATGTAGTTAGCCAAGCCTTTTGCACCCTGTACGCAAGTGATCGATGCCGTCAGCGTTGTTTTACCATGGTCAACGTGGCCGATCGTACCCACGTTCACGTGCGGTTTTGTCCGTTCGAATTTATCCTTAGCCATGACTTATCCTCCTGATCCGTTTACTACTACTTAATCCAGTTAAAAATCCACTTCTTCTATGGAGCCCACGAGCGGGATTGAACCGCTGACCTCGTCCTTACCAAGGACGTGCTCTACCAACTGAGCTACGTGGGCGGTTTCTCCCCCGTGCTCGCGCCATCCTCATTCAAAAATAAAAAAGTATAAAAAGACCCGCTTCCTGTTTTTTTCACCGCAAGAAACAGACTCTTTTTCTATACCCGTTTAGTCCTAAATTACTCTGCGCAAACACCAACAACTGCTTGGTCTGTCACACAAAGGGGAGCGACTTTAGCGGAAATGAACATGCTGTCAACTATTTTGGGGCAAATATTTTTAACGATCTTCATCAAGTCCTTGTATTCGCCGGATGTGATACATGGAAAACGACCTTGATTTCAATCTATTAATGGTTATCATGTTTGTCATGTTTAAACGATTCGCATATTAACAGGAGAATATTATGCTCAAGATAGGACAAACGGTACCTGATTTTCAAATGGACGTGTTCCACAACGAAGAAATCCGGAAAATTAAACTCTCAGACTATAAAGGCAAATGGGTTGTGCTGATTTTTTATCCCGCAGACTTCACTTTCGTCTGCCCGACAGAATTAAAAGAAGCCGCTCTGCTCTACCCCAAATTCCAGAAAGCCGGCGCGGAAATCATCAGCATCAGCACCGACACGGCCTTCGTCCACAAAGCCTGGCACGACGAATCCGAAGCCATTAAGACCGTCAAATACCCGATGGGAGCCGATCCGACCGGCAACATCTGCCGCGCGTTCGGAACATACATTGAGTCCGAAGGCCTTTCGCTGCGCGGAACGTTCATCATCGATCCGGACGGCGTACTCAAAACCGTTGAAATGCACGACTTGGGCATCGGCCGGAGCGCGGTTGAAGCGTTGCGCAAACTCGAAGCCGCAAAATTCGTGCGCGAACACGGCGACCAGGTCTGTCCGGCCGCGTGGCAGCCGGGTGACGAGACCTTGACCCCCAGACTTGATCTCATCGGAAAGATCTAAAATCCGCAAGGTGAAGCAGAGAACCCCCGAGGCTGAAGAGTCCCGGGGGTTTTATTTTCACCTACATGTTTTCCTGCCCGCAGCTACGGTTCTCTGCGAAAGTTCACTCCGGCCGCAGAAAAGCGCTGCTCCTGAACCCGGATGCGCCGGAGAAAGTCAGCGTAGTCTTTTCCTTCCGAGGGTGACCAGACAGCTTCTGACAACGCACAGGCCCGCGGAAATGCCATGTATTCAACCTGCCGCATGTCCTTGATGTATTCGGTCCA
>Ga0116171_10001543_pt1 | contig 22677 bp, 17 predicted proteins | sample AD_JPNHW2_MetaG_FD_89798 | JGI IMG/M metagenome (GOLD analysis project Ga0116171, IMG submission 89798) | Active sludge microbial communities of municipal wastewater-treating anaerobic digesters from Japan - AD_JPNHW2_MetaG | ecosystem: Engineered > Bioreactor > Anaerobic > Digestate | place...
ACCGACCGTCATCAGGCGAAAAGGTTATTTTTATCGACATCGGCAGGGCACCGGGGTAATAACCTGCATGTGATGATGAGTGAGTTATCGAGCTTATATGCGGGATATTGAGCTTTTTAAGCTGTTTGCCTGAGACGCCTGTAGCAGCAACGGTGACATCAAAGACCTTGGCAATAGCTGTATTTATTGAGCCCTTATATCTTTTTACATTTCCTCTTACAATATTGTCTGCAACGATTCTACCCTGTTTGTTCGCCGGACCGGCAAGATAAGTAATCATCCTGGTGCCGGTGACAGGGTTGGTAAACTCAATTGCATCACCAAGTGCATATATGTCAGGGTCCGTTGTCTGCATGAACTCATTGACTACAATGCCACCTGTCTCCCCGGTTTCAAGACCGGCTTCCCTGGCAAGACGACTGTCGGGTCTCACACCAATAGACAGTATTACCAGGTCGGTCTTTATTGTCTTTGAACTGCTGAGCTTAACCACTATCCTGTCATTCTCCCTGTCAAAGGAAGATACGGCGGTCTTAAGATAAAACTCGACGTTTTTTGTCTTCAGATGCTGATGTACAAGGGCGGCCATTGAATAATCAAGCGGGGTCATTACCTGGTCGGCCATCTCAACGATGGTGACATTAACGCCACTCTGATGAAGATTCTCCGCCATCTCCAGACCAATAAACCCTGCTCCGATGACAACTGCATGTTTCGGGTTCTTTTCTTCAATGAACTTCTTTATACGATCAGTGTCAGGAACATTCCTGAGAGTGAAGATACCCTCCTGGTTGATGCCGGGCAGGGGAGGTCTTACCGGCTCAGCTCCCGGAGATAAGATAAGCTTATCATAGGTCTCACTATACGCTTTGCCACTCTTCAGATCCATGACGGTCACCTGCCTGTTTGCCCTGTCAATGGCAGTAACCTCATTCATCGTACGTACATCAAGATTGAACCTCGTTCCAAACGATGCCGGGGTCTGAACAAACAACTTGTCTCTCTCCGCTATTGTCCCGCCAATATAGTATGGCAACCCGCAGTTGGCATAGGATATATATTCTCCTTTTTCAAAAATGACTATTTCACATTTCTCATCAAGCCTTCTGAGCCTTGCTGCAGTTGTTGCCCCTCCTGCAACTCCACCTACAATAAGATATTTCATTTTATCTTGTGTTTGTTTGTTGTTAACCGATTAACAGTACACTTTAAAAATTGTTCGCAAATAAATATTAAAAAACAATATATATAGATATTTCAATATGTTTATTATCTAAAAAAAAGTGAAAAACTATCATAACTGATATTGAGGCGCAAACGTTTCATTGGCGTGGTTTTGATAATAATGTTGGTTTTCTTTGTCGTTTGCTTTATCGATGTTGCTATTTTTGCGATATTTATACAAGATTGTAACAAGAACCCCGCTATTATATGAAAAAGCAACACAACATTATCCTGCTTAATATTTATGGTGATGACAAACCCGGACAGACATCACAGCTTACACAGATACTTGCTAACTATAATGTGAATATCCTTGACATAGGTCAGGCTGTGATACATAACAATCTTAATCTTGGGATATTGTTTGAGGTACCTGCCGAGGCCGAGTCGTCACCGATACTGAAGGACCTGTTGTTTAAAGGCTATGAGCTTGGGGTAAAGATCAAGTTCACGCTGGTAAGTGAGAAGGAGTACAATCAGTGGGTAGGGAAGCAGGTTAAGGAGCGTTATATTGTCACCATGGTAGGGCGTTCAATAACAGCACAGCATATTGCGGAGGTATCGTCAGTCATCTTCAAGCAGCAGCTCAACATAGATAAGATATCTCGTGTGTCTGCCAGGTCGAGGCTCGATGATCTCTCAAACGACACCAAGGCCTCTGTTGAGTTTTCGATCAGCGGTACCCCGGCCGACATCTCATGGATGAAAGGTAGTTTTCTGGAGATATCACGTACACTGGGTGTTGATATTGCCTTCCAGGAGGACAATATCTTCCGTCGTACCAGGAGGCTGGTCTGTTTTGATATGGATTCAACACTCATACAGACTGAAGTGATAGATGAGCTTGCGCGCAGAGCCGGGGTGGGTGAGGCTGTAAGCCGGATCACCGAGTCGGCTATGCGCGGGGAGATAGATTTTTCAGAGAGCTTCAAGCAACGGATAGCTCAGCTAAAAGGATTGCCGGAGAAGGAGATGATTGAGATTGCCGAGAACCTCCCGCTGACAGAAGGGGCGGAACGTTTGTTCCGCACACTGAAGAAGTACGGGTTTAAAACCGCAATCCTCTCCGGCGGGTTCACCTATTTTGGCAAGCACCTGCAGCGAAAACTCGACATTGATTATGTCTTTGCCAACCAGCTTGAGATTGTTGATGGCAAGCTGACAGGCAACTACCTGGGAGAGATAGTCGACGGAGCAAAAAAGGCTGACCTGCTGCGCAAGATAGCCTTCAAGGAAGATATACACCTTGAACAGACAGTGGCGGTAGGAGACGGATCAAACGACCTCCCGATGCTCAACATTGCAGGGCTGGGCATAGCCTTCCATGCCAAACCTATTGTTAAGAAAAACGCTCAGCATTCAATATCCACCGCCGGACTTGATGCCATTCTTTACCTGATGGGGTTCCGGGATAGGGATATAAATTAAGGCTAAAGGCTAAAGGCTAAAGTCAAAAGGGAAAAGGGGAAAGATAAAAGATAAAAGGAAAAAGATAAAAGGGGAAAGATAAAAGACAAACTTGTCCGACGTAGCGTAGCGAAGGCGGAAGGAAAAAGATAAAAGCAGGGTCATAATAAAGGAATCTCTGTGTACTCCGTGTCCTCGGTGGTGAAATAATTGAAAGATCTGCCGATAGCAATCGGGAGGGGAAATCACCTTTGCTTTACGCTCCGGGCCGGACTGTCGTGTCAAAAAACACCACATAAATAGTCAATAATTGACTTGGATTTTATTCATAAAATCACATCTTTGCTTTAAGAGAAGGCACTTTTTTTAAACGAGATGAATCTTATGAAATATCTGATATCCATATTAATAAGTGTGCTGATATTTTTGTCTCATGGAATATCTTCAGCACAGCCGTATTATGTCTCTCCCTCGGGCTCCGACAGCAATACAGGTACTATCTCTTCACCATTCCTTACGATTGGCAAAGCGGTGACAAAGGTATCTGCAGGGCAGACAATTTACCTCCGGGGAGGTACTTATAACCTGACTTCAACAATCACAATTTCTAAAAGCGGAACGGCAAGTGCCTATATAAACCTGTTTGCCTATCAGAGCGAGCGGCCTGTTCTTAACTTTTCAGGACAGGCTTTCGGCTCCCGCGGCGTTCAGCTGTCAGGCAGCTACTGGCACGTCAAAGGCATTGATATTACAATGGCAGGTGACAATGGATTGTACATTGGCGGAGGTAACTATAATGTCATTGAATACTGCTCATTCTACCGTAATAAGGACAGCGGACTGCAGCTGGGCAGCGGCTCTGCTTATGACACCATTCGTAACTGTGACTCATATTTTAACGCGGACCCGACTGATTATGGCGATGCCGATGGCTTTGCAGTGAAAATGGATGTTGGCACAGGTAATTATTTTTATGGATGCCGGTCGTGGAGAAACTGTGATGATGGCTGGGACGGATATCTAAGGGGAACAGATGACGTAAGTACAACAATTGTAAACTGCTGGGCTTTTGAAAATGGCTATTTTGAGGATGGCACTGATGCCGGAGTCAATGCTAACGGTAATGGCTTCAAGATGGGAGGCAGCGATGATAAAACACTGAAACATAATTTTACCCTTAAGCAGTGTCTGGCCTTTAATAACAAGGCAAAAGGATTTGATCAGAATAATAATCAGGGCTCGATGACCCTTTACAACTGCTCGGGGTATAATAACATAGTTGCAAATTACAGGATTAAAACGACTCTCACCGACGCTTCAAAGAAACTGATAGTAAAAAACTGCCTTGACCTGGATAATGATGCCGAGATAGGGTCTTTTGCCATCCAGGAAAAGAACAGCTGGCTGTTGTACACCATCGGATCGTCTGATTTTGTAAGCGTTGACACTTCCGGAGTCAGAGCCCGCAGAAAATCTGACGGGAGCCTTCCTGATATAACATATATGCACCTTGCTCCCGGCGACAGAATGATTGATGCCGGGGTAAACGTAGGACTGCCATATGCCGGATCAGCACCTGACCTGGGCTGCTTTGAGACTAACCTGACAGGTGTGGATAAGATTTACTCTTCCTCTGAGATTGTTTATTATCCGAACCCTGTAATCAGCACCATGACCATTCACATGGAACTTCTCAGGGGAGGGCACTGTGAAGCGGCTCTGTTTGACATGTCAGGCCGATTTATGAGAATGATTATTGATGAAGATATTGAACCGGGAGAATTTTCCCTAACCTCAGATTTTTCGGATATGAAAGATGGATTATATATTTGCAGAATCAACATTAACGGTGTGAGGATTGCATCAGGAAAGATCATGAAGATGGGAACGTCAACACCTGTGATGAAATAGAAGACAGATAAAATCTATAATAGAAACGAATATTCCCTGATAATGGAAAAGTCAAAGTCCGGAAAGCGCTGGTTGATTACAGTAATAATAATTGCTGTTGGTGTTATTGCCGGAGTGGTGATACAACGCATCTATTTCAACCCATCCACTGACGACCAGCTTGAAAAAGCTGCCAGCGTGATAAACAAGAAATGTCCCGTAATGATTGACAGTGACACTCGGCTTGAGAGTGCTGCCACACTTCCCGGGAATGGCTTTCAATATAATTTCACACTTGTAAAAATGGTTGCTGACTCTGTAAATATCACCACATTTAATGAAGAGATGACAAAGCTTCTTTTGAAGAGTGTTAAGACAACTCCGCAGTTAAAGGCTTACAGGGCGAGAGAGGTCACCATGTCATATTCTTACTGTGATAAAAACGGTAAATACATCTCTACCATTACCATCACGCCACAGATGTACAAAGAAGAATAATTAACAATTAACAATTAGCAATTAACAATAGGGCAGAGTTATCGATCCTCCAGAACTTTGCCGGAAAACTTCTTTACCCCGTCGATATAGACAACATAGTTCCAGTTGTCTTCTATGCCTAAAAAGGTAAACGTATAGGTATAATAGCAGATGCAGTCGCACAGGCCCGGCACCGTAGTTGTGATATTTGCCGTGATAACTCCATCTTCCGCGACAGCCTCGGTGGCAAATTCACTACAGCACCCGTTCATAACACCCACAAACAGGTTCATCCTTGAATCGTCAAAGGTACAATATGCGGTATCGCGCATCAGTGCTACATCCAGGAGCTCATTTTTATCAATTCCACCACATCCTCCCCTGTTGATGTTAACCAGTCTGGCATTTGTTGAAGTTTTCAGGCATCCGGTAATTAAAAGCGGAATAAATAAAAGAAACAGTGACTTTTTCATAGCAGTAGGATTTGTATGTATACTACAAAAATTGTGCTAAACTCAATTTGTTATTATCTAAAAATCAGTCGACTGCATAAAAAGGCGCAAAACCTTTTCAATGTAGACAAGCCAGCCTCCAGACTGAAATCGTATATGTTAATTTCTTTACGGATTTGTTAAATACTTTAGGAGTGAAATTGCTTTTGCAGTTAATAATGGGTTTTAAATTAGCACAGATGTTTGCAAATTGTGCAGTTGGATTTGATGTCGCCCTGTAAAAGTTTTCCTTTTAATCACCATAAAAACTAAAGAAAACCATGGATTCGAGAACCAGACAGATCAACTACAAGGGTAAAGTGATCTTTATGATGGATTTTTCCAACCTTACAAGCAAGGAGGAGATCCGGGAAGTGATATCAGAGAGTGCATTATTCATTCGCAGTCAGCCACGCGATTCATTGTTGACCTTTACAGATCTCTCAGGCATGTTTTTTAATAATGACGTGAGAGACCTCTTCAGTAATTTTCTGAAGGGGAACAAGCCTTATGTAAAAGGAGGTGCTGTGGTCGGGCTCAACGGGTTACAGCAGATTGTTTACAATGGTCTTATGAAGATAACGGGGCGGGACATTAAGTCGTTCAACAATGAGACCAGCGCCATGGATTGGTTAGTGGGTCTGAATTAAATTTCTTCTCCATACGACAAAACCGTAGGAAGCCATAAAGAGAAATATCAGGTAAAGCAGGGAGACCAGCATTATGCCTCTCATGGCATATATTGCAATGCTCATCAGATCAATAAGTATCCAGAGAATCCAGTTTTCAATTTTTAACCGTGCCAGTAATACGGAAGCAGTAATGCTCATTACAGTAATCATGGCATCCGAGTAGACAAAGCTGGCTTTCTCTGGGAAGTAATTGGGGAGCCACATATGGATCCTGCTCATGATGGTTCCAAGAAATATCATTCCTCCAAATATTCCTGTCAGCCACAATACTCTTGTTTTATGTGACAGCATGGTTACGGGCTTTTTCTCCCCCCTTGAGTCACGCCCCCAGTTAATCCAGCCATATATTGAGTTTCCGAAGAAGAACAGCTGAAGAACCATTGCTGAATAGAGATTAACCTGATAAAACAGAATGAAAAACAGTACAGCATTTACCATTGCAAATGGCCAGGTAATGATTTTCTCTCTTGCCGCATACCATGTTGCACCTAATCCGGACAATGTCGCAACCAGTTCAAGCAGGCTCATCTTGTAGCCAAGGAGTTCAAACAGTGTGTTGTTCAGGTTGAAAAGCAATTCCATAGCGGAAAGATAACAATTAAACCGGAGAGCAGCAATAAGGCTTTTAGGGTTACGCTATTCGGCTTTCGCGATAAAACTTTTACCTATATTTGATATTAAAGAAATTAAGGCTATGGAAAGAGAAACAACTTTGGTTCTGATAATACTTTGCTTTGTGTCACTTTTTCTCTATGGCATACGTCATGACAGGCGCTTTGTCGTTTCATCATATTCCAAAGGAGGAGCCACGGATGTGCGGCTTATGAGTTATTCGCACAAGGGAGCACCGCGACTCTTTTCGGAGCTCTCGGAGGGTAATAACCCTTCATATTTCACTATTGCAGACAAAAAGACGCTCTACTTTGTCAATGAGGTCCCCTCTTTTATAGGCAGAGAAGGTGGTGGTGTGTCTATGGCCAGGATAGTCAGGAAAGGGTTTGAATCTGTTGTGGGAAGCGCAATAAACCAGGGGGGCGGAGGTCCCTGTTATATTACGCGTTCGCATGATAAAAGATATTTGCTTACGGCAAATTATGGCAGCGGCTCGGTGTCTGTGATACGGCTTACTGCCATAAATACTCCCGGGGAGGTTACTGACACGGTTTTCTTTGACCAGCCGGACTCACTGATTTCTCACCCTCACATGATTTTATATAACCCCTCGAAGGGCGTCTATTATGTTACCGATCTGGGACTGGACCGCATTTATCAGCTTAAGCTCAACGAAACGACAGGGAAGCTGGAGCCGGCGGCTGTCCCTTATGTTGAGGTTGCAAAGGGAAGCGGACCCAGGCACATGGTTATGAATCACAGGTCTTCGGTACTTTATGTTGTTAATGAACTGAACTCCACCGTTTCGGTCTTTGACGTTTCCGGCGACAAACCGGAGGCTTTACAGACTGTCAATGCGCTTCCTGAAAACTATAAAGGGATCAATGCCAGCGGTGACATCTGTCTGTCTCATTCAGGACGGTTCCTTTACATTACAAACAGAGGCAGCAACACCATAGGTGTCTTCAGGGTCCGCAAAGGCGGAAAACTTGAACCTGCAGGGCATGTGTCGTGTGGTGGCGACTGGCCCAGGAACATGGCCCTGGACAAGAGAGGCAAGCGGATGATTATATGTAACCAGCGTTCCGGGGATCTTGCTTTCTTCAGGGTAAACAGGCGAACAGGGCTGCCCGTAAAAGAAGACTACTCGTATAAACTCAACGCGCCATCGTGCGTCAGGTTTATCGAGTAGTCCCGAAAAGTTAATAAGGTATCTTATTTAAGGTAGGTATCCAGCCAGTTAAAGTATTCTTTCTGCCATATAACCGCATTCTGGGGATGTGTCACCCAGTGTGTCTCATTCTCAAACAGCAGCAGTCTGCTGGGCACACCACGTAACTGGGCTGCGTTGAATGCCTCAAGACTCTGGGTATAAGGTATGCGGAAGTCATTCATGCCGGAGATTATCAGTATTGGCGTATCCCATTTGTCAACATAGTTAACAGGATTAAACTTGGTGTATGCCGGCTTCTGTGGTTTCTCCCATGGTGCACCCTGGTAGTCGTGATTTGGATACCACATCTCTTCAGTTGCATAGTATTCGGCTGTGATGTCAAAGACGCCGCAGTGTGCTATGAAGGCTTTGAATCTTTTCTGATGTACTCCTGCCAGGTAGAATACCGAATATCCACCATAGCTGGCGCCAACAGCTCCAAGGCGGTCTTTGTCAACAAATGGTTCTTTTGCCATGGCATCGATGGCATCGAGGTAGTCCTGCATGTTTTTGCCTCCGTAATCACCTGATATCTGTTCGCGCCATTGGCTTCCGAAGCCTGAGTTACCACGACGGTTAACAGCAACAACAATATAACCGTTGGCAGCCATGATCTCGTAGTTCCACCTGTAGCTCCATCCCTGTCCGAGGGATCCCTGCGGTCCACCCTTGCAGTAGAGGAGGGCAGGATATTTCTTTGCAGGGTCAAAGTCAGGCGGATAGATGATCCACATCTGGAGATCCTTGCCATCCTTCGTCTTAATATAACGCTCTTCCGTCTCACCCACCTTTATGTTCTGATAGATCTCACGGTTAACTTCTGATATCATCTTTATCTCACCGTTTGCTGTGTTGATGGCAGCTACCTCGACAGGTCTCTGAACAGACATAACACCTGCCACAAGAACGCCGTTTCTCATGCACAACGGGCCTATGTCATATTTGCCTTCTGTGACCCTGGTGACCTTACCGTCTGCAACAGTGATATTGAATATCGGTTGTGTACCCTTGTAAGGACTGGAGAACCATATCATATCATTCCCATTCCACTGCATGTTCTGAACGTCATAGTCAAAGCCTTCTGACAGCCACCTGCGTTCACCTGTTGCAATGTCATAGACAAAGAGCCGTTCAAGGTCCGATTCATAACCTGCTGTCTTCATGCTTGAATAAGCAATCATAGATCCGTCGGGCGAGAAGACCGGATATTTATCATATCCCATGTTTCCCTCGGTGATATTTTTCTCCTCACCGGTCTGAACATTGTACAGGTATATATCGGTGTTGGTGCTCAGCGAATATTCCTTGCCGAATAGTTTTTTGCTGGTGTAGGCAATATACTTGCCGTCGGGGCTCCAGCTTATCTCCGCTTCATCAAAATATGGGGCATCGGGTGTCTCAAAACGCTCTCCTTCCATAATATCTTTGGCTCCCGATACTGTGCTGCCATCGAAGGATGCAACAAAAAGATGGCTGTACGAATAGTCGCTCCAGTAATCCCAGTGCCTGTACATCAGGTTGTCCATGATACGGACCTTTGCGTTTGGAAGGTTATATTTTTCGTTTGGTGTCTGATCGAGCTTTACACGACGTGTGAAATAGATCCTGTCACCTGCAGGGGATACGGACCATGCTTCGAACTCATCCATGCCGCTTATTTCTTTCCTGTCGGTGCCATCGGGATTCATGGTACATAGCTTGCCATTACCTACAAAGGCTATCTTCCTGCCATCGGCAATCCATTGAGGAGATGACCCGCCGCCGGTGGTGAGCTGTACCGGTTCGCCACCTGTTGCCGGTACGGCAAAGATGTTTGTAAGACGCTTCTCAGTTGCAAGGTCTATTGACGTCACTGTATAAAGAGCAGTCTTTCCGTCGGGGGAGAGAGTGATGCCGGCAATTCTTCCGTATTTCCAGAGTATCTCCGGAGTGAGTTTGCCGTTTGTTTTTTCCTCCTGTGTGAGAGAAGTGTTAATCACAGGAGTTGAAGGTGCTTCAGCCTGTCTGGGTTTACATGAAAAGGAGGTAACCAACAGAGCTGTAAAAAGAAAGATTGGAAGTTGTTTCATGGGTTAAAATTATTTCAATCATTTTACACTTTAGCAAAGGTAAAAGAATTCATAAAAGAAGGCCGTAAATTAAGAAATATTGACACTGTTTAACTCCCCTCTTCATAGCATCTGAAAAGAGGTATTAAACGTCCAGGTTTGTTATCCGTAAAATCCGGAATAAGGCTTCCTTCCATAGACAATAAGTTTGACTTGCTGAAGCTATTAGAGTAATTTTACATGCTATTTACTACCTGCCATGGAGGAGCCTAATTCTCTTAATCAGATGTTTATTAAGAAGCTTACTGACGTGGTCATCGCAAACCTGTCGGATGAGAATTTCAGTGTTGACAGGCTGGCCGTTGAATCCAGAATGAGCCGGTCAGTGATACACAGAAAGCTTAAGAAGATAAAGAATCAGAACGTAAGTCAGTTTATCAGGGAGATACGATTACAGAAGGCTATGGAGATGCTCAGGCAAAATCTTGGCACAGCATCGGAGGTAGCTTATAAAGTTGGTTTCAGAAGCCCGACATATTTTAATACCTGCTTTCATGAATATTATGGGTTTCCCCCGGGAGAAGTCAAAAAGCGTGTTATACCTGAAAATGGTGAAGAATACAGTCTGTTTGCCGTGACAGATAATCATTTGCAACAACCATTCATTGAGGAAAAAAAACCAACTACAGGGCTCTTCAAATCAGGAGCGAGGAGGATTATTCTCATTTCAATGGTTTCAGCAGTTTTAGTCGTTTTTGGCATAAGCCTTTTCAATCATTTTACAAAGAGGAGTAATGTGCTGGCTGATTTAGTTCACAGGAACAAGGATCTGTCTATTGTAGTGCTTCCGTTTAAGAATCTGAGCGAAGATCCTAATAACAGGTATTTTGCAGATGGGATAATGGAAGACATACTGAATGATCTTTATGCCATCAGTGAATTAAGGGTGATATCAAGGACGACCTCCGAGAGCTTCAGTGAGACAGGCCTTACAGCCAGAGAGATCGCCAGGAAGGTGAATGCCAGGAATGTGCTTGAAGGAAGTGTACGCAGGTACGGTGATAAAGCCAGAATAAGTGTTCAGCTTATTGATGCACGCCGCGACCAGCACTTATGGTCTGCTAATTTTGACCGGGATTTTAATGATATAATCGGGATACAGGGTGATATTGCTTTGCAGGTCGCTTTAAAACTTAATGCGGTAATTACTGACAAGGAAAAGAATCAGATTATTAGAGTACCTACACATAACACCGAGGCTTATGACTATTACCTTAAAGGCAGGTTCCTTCTCCACCATGCAGATAGTGAGCAACGGTCAGATTTTGAACAGGAAGGAGTGAAGGGCTGTATTAAATATTTTGAGAAAGCCATTGCTGCTGATAAGAATTTTGCCGATGCGTACGCTGGCATGGCAAATGCATGGTTCAACCTGTCAGCCTGGAGTATAATTAATAGTTATGATGGATTTATAAAGGCAAGGGATTTAAGTAAAAAAGCATTGGAGATAGATCCGGAGTGTGCTGAGGCGCACGCTGTCCTGGGGGCATATCTGGTGTGGTTTGAACGGCGGTTTGAAGAGGGGCGTAAGGAACTGACAACCGCAGTCAGTTTAGACCCGAATTTTTCAACCGCCCATCAGTGGTATGCCCAGTTACTTATGATTACAGGACCAATTGAAGAAGCCCGCAGGGAAATGGACATAGCTGTGGAGCAGGAACAGTATTTTTGGGTAGTACAGAATCTGAATGCATGGGTATATTATTTTGAAAGCAAATTTAAAAAGGCAGTTGAAGCCTGCATTAATGCCAGGGATCTGAAACCTGACTTCTATGAAAACAACTGGCTTCTTTTTCTGAACTATGCAAAGCTTGGCGAAGGAGAAAAAGCTGCAAAAGAGCTTCAGACGATTGCTGCACTTTATCCGGCAGCAAGAGGCTACCCTGATGAAATATGGGCCGCTTATAAACAATCTGGTATTAAGGGATTGTTTGCATGGCTTGTAGATATTAATACTCACAGACCCATCCCGGTTGAAGGCATGGATGGACATCCTTTTTTCTGTGCATGGTGGAATGCCATTCTGGGTAATAAAGAAGAGTCTATCTATTGGCTGACGAAAAATATGGAAAGTGAAAAAAGAATGTATGTCTATTTAAACCTTATAGCTACTAATCCTGATTTTGATATTTTGCGTGATGATCCACATTTTATTGTCATTATAGATAAATTGGGGCTGACACGTTACAACACACGAAAGCCAAAACGGGTACCATACAACATGATTTGAAGATTAGGGTAAAAAGTTAAACTTTTCGCAAGATAATTGCTATTCACTGCCATTCAATTTGTGCCAATTTTACATCAGATCTGTCTGTTACGGGTCTTTATCAGCAATCTCTCTCAGCTGGTTTACCTATGTAATGCAACAGGAATTTTTGGGTTGTGAAACTTACAAAAAACAGACTATGAAAACACTGAAACGAATTTTTCTGCTCACTGCTGTTGTTTGCCTTGCAATGGCCTGCACGAAGAACGATGAGTTCACGGAAAATGTAACTGCTGATCTGAAATGTAAGAAAGTAAACTCCGGTTCAGATCACGACCGTTATATAACCATGAGTAGCATGGATCTGAGAGTACACTACAAAGTCATCGGGAAAGGACCGGTTGATATTGTCTTTATTCCGGGATGGACAAATCCCCTGGAAATATTCAGCAAACAGTTTGACTATTTCAGGAATAAGGCAAGATGCATCTATATTGACCTTCCGGGTCAGGGGCTGAGTGATGCTCCGGAAGGCATTGAGTACACCATGGGGATGATGGCAGATGCCATTTATGATGTTCTCAGAGCTGAGCATGTCAATAATTTTGTTGCGGTAGGATTCAGCATGGGTCCGGTTCCTTTGGGACAATTTGAGCTGAAACACCCGGGAATGATAACCAGACTGGTAAATCTCGATGGTAGCTTTTATCCATGGCCTCCTGCCGGTGATCCGGGACGGGAACAGTTTATCGCAGAAACTGATGCTTTTTGCAGCTGGATTGAGACATGGGGAGAAGCAGAGAAGATTGAATTTGGATCTGCCCTGCTATCTGAGTCTACTCCTGATGACCTGAAAGAGTTTATAAAGTACTTTTATGTTTTTCCCAGTTGGCGGATGGCTAATATATTCAGGAATTATACCCGGGAAGAGGTAAATCAGCCAATTGGCTGGTCATACCCGATTTTATGCATCTATAGTGTGGCACCTGCTGATCCGGTATCTGAGGAGTTGTTTTTCCCTGATGCTGAGACTCATGTTCTTGAAGGCATCGGGCATGTCATCCAGTGGGAAAATCCGGAGCTTATTAATAATATGATATGGAAGTTTGCAACGGCTCGTCACCCCAAACCAACCCCGGTAACGGTAACATTACCCTTTAAAGCTGATTTTACTGTTTGGGATAAGTCAGACTATACTGATCTTAGTTGCGGTGAGCCACCTGTTTATAGCCTGACAATGGAAGGAAATGGAAATGCAACGCTTCTTGGCAGCCTGACTACAAGAATGACATTCTGCTGTAACACCGGGACAGGCTATTATTATAATACAACGGGAAGCCTTGTTGCTGCCAACGGTGACGAGTTATTCATTTCAATACCTGTTGGTTATATAGTTCCAAATGAGGAGAGTAATTCTGCTTACTATCAGGAGAGGTTTAATGATGAGATCTTTTTTGTCGGAGGCACCGGCCGCTTCAAGGGTGCCACAGGCAAAGGATGGACACATTCGTATGTGCATAACCCTGATGGTACCATACCTGATGATGTGTGGCATACTGACTTCTTCACAACAGGTACTATCACCATGTTAAAGCCAAGACAGCATCACCACTAAAGAGAATCAGATAGTTTTTTTGATTTAGGTTAATTGAGGGTAGTAAGAAGAGAGGGTGCCCATTTTGAGCACCCTCTCATTTTTAATTTGCTTTTTCTTTCAGAACGGCTGTAATCTTTTCCCTGAGCTCATCAGCCAGCTCGGGGTTGTCCTCCAGCAGTCTTTTAACCGCATCGCGTCCCTGGGCAAGCTTGGTATCACCATAGGAGAACCATGAACCGCTCTTCTTGATTATCTCAAAGTCGGTTCCGAGGTCAACTATCTCTCCTGAGCGTGATATACCTGAGCCGAACATAATATCAAACTCGGCTTTACGGAATGGAGGAGCAAGCTTGTTCTTCACAATCTTTACCTTCACCCTGTTACCTGTTGCATCCTCACCCTCCTTGATCTGGTTAACACGACGTATATCGAGTCTTACCGATGCATAGAACTTGAGTGCATTACCACCGGTGGTTGTCTCGGGGTTCCCGAACATAACACCTATCTTCTCCCTGAGCTGGTTGATGAAGATACAGCATGTGTTAGTCTTGTTGATATTGGCTGTCAGCTTGCGTAATGCCTGCGACATCAGGCGTGCCTGGAGCCCCATCTTTGAGTCGCCCATCTCACCTTCAATCTCAGCTTTTGGAGTGAGAGCAGCCACAGAGTCAATGACAATGATATCAATGGCGCCTGAGCGTACAAGATGATCAACAATCTCGAGTGCCTGCTCACCATTGTCGGGCTGTGAAATGAGGAGGTTCTCAATATCTACGCCCAGTTTTTCGGCATAAAACCTGTCAAAAGCATGTTCGGCATCAATAATTGCTGCGATGCCTCCGGCTTTCTGTGCTTCAGCAATAGCATGGATGGCCAGTGTTGTCTTACCTGACGACTCCGGGCCAAATATTTCAATAACCCTTCCCCGTGGAAGACCTCCTATGCCAAGGGCCGAATCGAGCCCTATTGACCCTGTAGATATTACCTGAATATTTTCAAGGGCATGATCACCCAGTTTCATTATGGTGCCCCTGCCAAAATCCTTCTCGATTTTGCCAAGAGTCATCTCCAATGCTTTCAGCTTGTCTTTGTTTATCTCTTTCTTTTCCATATACGTTTTTACTGATTATTTATTCCACACTCTTAAGTATCTGCGAGGCATGTTCTTTTGTGTCCACTTTCCTGATTATCTTTTTTATTATTCCGTTCTCGTCAATAATAAAAGTTGTCCGTAAAACGCCTGTCACCGGTTTGCCATACATCATCTTCTCTCCCCAGGCACCATATAAATTCAGGATTTTCTTCTCCGGGTCAGCGATAAGAGGGAAGGGGAGACTGAATTTTGTTGCGAAGCCCTTGTGAGATTTCTCTGTATCGGGGCTAACGCCAAGAATCACATATCCTTCCGCGATGAGTTGCCGGTTGCCGTCCCTGAGGCTGCATGCTTCAGCAGTGCAACCCGGGGTATTATCTTTAGGATAAAAATAGAGGATAACTTTTTTGCCATGGTAATCGCTGAGTCTTATCGTGTTACCATCCTGGTCCTTCCCTTCAAACTGAGGTGCAGGCTGTCCTTCTGATAATGGAGTCATGAGTTTTTTGTATTTTTGTTGGGAAAGGTAAAGGTATGAAGTTTGCCTGTATCATGAAAAAAATCTTCTTCTGAGTTATTAACATGAGCATCAAAATTCCTACCTTTGTTTAATTATTATCAATCTGATTATCAGATACATGTAAATTCATTCGAGCATATGACAAACATCATCAGAGATTACCTGTTCACTGCTACATTTGTTTTGTTCATTGCCGGAATGGCAACAGTCAATGGATACAGCCAGGATATAAAGCCATCGAGGCAGGCTGCGGAGGCGGCATGGAATGCCGGCGACTTTGAGAAGGCATACCAGCATTATAATGGTTTGTTACTGATGTATTCGCGTGATCCTCAGTATGCATATTATGCCGGAGCATGCCTGGTGGAGCTGAACCGTGACAGTAACCGTGCCGTCACACTGCTCAACTCAGCCCTGCACAGCTCACAGAGTGTAAAAAACATACCCGATGAGATATGGCTTTATTACGGGAGAGCTCTCAGGCAGGAAGGCAACTGTGCTGAAGCAGTAAAGGCAATTGAGAAATACAAGAAGCTGGCAGGAAAGAAAAAGGCCCTGGAGATGAATGCCCAGCGTTATATTGATGAGTGTGCAGGCAGCTATACCGTTGATGATTCAAAGGTAGAAGAGAAGAAGAGAGTTGTAAAGAATGATGAAAACAGTAACAGGAAGAAAAAAGGTAGTGCAAGCGACCCGTCAAAAGACTTTTTCCGTCTGAAAGCCTCTGCTGATAAACTGCAGAGCAAATCAGACTCATTACTGCGTATCGCTGAGCAGATAAGGAGCAAGATTGAAACATCACCCGAGGATGTTAAGGGGCTTATGAAGAGCCGTGTAATTGAACTTGAAGAACAGGCCGGTTATTATCTTTCATCGGCCGACAGCATACGCCAGGCAATAGGCATTGAGACCCCGTCGCACAACTATATTGCGCAGAAGCCATTGCCGGGTGCGACACAGAGTGATTCAAATTTTGTGACTGAAGGAACAGTTATGGCCGGGTCGGCTTCCGCTAAAGCAAGCGAGCCGGTGGTGATAACCAAAGAATATGATAATGAGCTCACAAAGGCCATGCATTTGCAGTATCTGGCTGATTCACTCAACAGGGCAGCAAACAGCTTAAGAAGAGAATCGGTTGCCGAAACGGAAGACAACAAGAGGTTGCTCAGTGTACGGGCAACTGAGATGGAAGCGCTGGCAGTAAAATATCAATCGCAGGCAGATAAGATACTTCTGACATTACAGCCTGAAAATCAGGAAAGTGGTGTGAATGTGGCAGCACAGACACAGACACAAACACAGACACAAACACAGGCACAGGCACAGGAGCCGGTGGCGCAGGTAAAGAAGGTTGAATCTGTAAGTGAAGAAAAGCCTGTGGAGGCAAAGGAGGAGGCAACAAAGGTGATTCAGCCGGTGACTGAAGCAGAAGTTGTGAAGCCGGAGAGAAGGGCGGTCTTCACCTGTTTTGAGATAAAGGACAAGCCTGCCTACACCAGTGAGGATCCTATACCTGCTGAAAGGAAGATAAAAGAGGGTCTGATCTATCACATCCAGTTAGCGGCACTGCGTAATCCGGTTTCTCCGTCTTACTTCAGAAACCTCTACCCGGTATTTGGGCTGTTCAATGCAACAAAGGGTGTTACATATTACTATACCGGTATGTTCCGGACTCATGACGCAGCTGCACAGAGCCTGCCTTCAGTAAGGAAATCGGGTTTCTCCGATGCCTTTATTGTGGCATATATAGATGATGCACAGGTCTCAATGGAGAAGGCTGCTGCCGCAGAGAAACAGTGGTCAGGCAAACCTCTGTTTTATGAAGATGCTCCTGTTGCCAGGACCAACACAAGTGATGCAGGCATTAATGCCGGGACACTGACCTTCAGGGCAGAGGTGATGAGGTATACAAAACCTGTCAAGCCGGAGGTGATTGAAAAAGCAGAGTTGCTTGCAGGAAAGAAAAAGCTCGATATAATTAAGAGCAATAAAGGAGAGTCGATAATACTGATAGGTAATTTCATTACATTTGAAAGTGCCAGCGAGTATGTCTCTCTGTTAAAACGAAACGGGTATGCCTCGGCAAAGGTTGTAGCCTATGTAGGAAACAGTGAGATGCCGCTTGAAAAGGCAATGGAACTTTTAAACACAACAGTAAATGAATAAGCAGGCATCATTGCACAGGTGGGAACAGCTGAGGAATTCCGGTGATGAGAACTTCCTTATTCTGTTCAATGATGATCAGAATACTTTTGATCATGTTATCAAGTCGCTTGTTGAGGTATGCGGACACGACTCTATACAGGCCGAGCAGTGTGCCCTGATAGCGCATTTTAACGGCAGCTGTGAGGTGAGGGCAGGCAGCCTGTCAATTCTTAACAGCATGAAGAACCGCCTGGAGAAAAAGGGTCTTGAATGTGAAGTGATCTGAGTTTATTCGATATAAAACAACAGCATATCTTCTATCGCTTTCTGGCATACCTGGCAAAAGCCCGGTGCCTCAAGGGTATTCATCCGGCAGTCAATGGATGGCCTGTAGATGCCTTTTGCTGAGTATCCTCCTCCTTCAAACACACCTGTTTTCCCGACATATTTTGACTCATTCGGTGTGGGCACAGGCACACCCGGGGCTATCATACCTTTCCATTTGGAATTGAAATCAACGAGTGTGGTGAGGTTGGCTTCCCATGGCTCAACATTAAGAGGATAAAAATCTTCATATGCTGTCTCTCCTGAAAAATATTCGTCACCCAGACCGGCAAACCCATGGCCGAACTCGTGAACAATAACTTCAGGGGAAAATTTATTGTCTATTGTTGATGCGGTATAGTAGTTGTAAACGCCGCCACCACCGTAACGGGAGCTGTTTATGAGAATAATGATCTGATCGTGAGGTACAACAGCGGCATAATCGTTTATGGTTTTGATATCAGAGGTGGTGAGATATCTCTCCACATCAAATGTGTAGTAAGTGGAATTAAGTGCCGTATTTACATAAACGCCTTCACCGGGGATGTCGGTTCCCGATTGCTGTGAGACGGACTCGATGGCATATATATTTATTTTGTCACGGTATTTTGAAAACGGAGCAGAGGCAAAGAGATACTGACTGAGCTTTTTTACGTCGCCACGGAATTTTTCCATCTCATCTTTTGTATATCCCTCTGCAATGACTGCCAGGTCAAGAGCTTTATGAGGATCGCTGTTGCCGCATATCTTTGACCAGCTAACATCTACCGGTTTTTCTTTCCTGATAAAATAGTCGGCCGGATCAATTTCTGTCTCAAAAAGTTTTGTGAACAACCCGTTCCGGCTGCGTATGTCTATAACAAATCTCACCTTGTGTTTTGGGAAAGGGAAGGTGGCCACTTCATTAAAGCAGCGGTTTATTTTTTTTGCTTCAGCGGTACTCTGCCACTCCTGGAATAGGGTGCAGAACCCTTTTGAGTAAAGTAGTCTGCCTGTGGCCAGGTCAAATACTTCATACCTGAAATTGCCGTAGTTAAAACGATCAGTCAGATTGACCAGGGATCCTCCCCAGTATGGCTCTTCTCTCATACCTGAAGGAAATACCTCAGTCATACTGCTGTTGCCCGCAAAAACAAAGTCAAAACGCAATGTCCTGTCAATGAAGTACTCATCGAAATTTACCTGTGCACTCAGTTGTGCAGATATGGCTGCCAGAAGAAAAAATATTACCCTTTTCATATCTTTATAATAACTGATATAAAGGTAGTAAAGTGACGGCAATCAGAACTCTTTTAAAAGCTATTGTTAAACACCATTCGGAAAAAGCAGATAATTTGTAATTTTGCGCAATAAAAACTGATTTTATTTATGCCAAATTTTACAGATCCTTCACTTATTATTAAAGATTTACTTGCTTCCCTGGGTTTACCTCCTGAGATAATCTCATGGTTGGGAACAGTTTCAATGGTTCTTATTGTTGCTCTCCTTGCATGGCTGTCATTCATAATATCAAAGGCAATTATACTGCGAATTGTAACGGTATGGGTCAGACGATCAAAGACCGAATATGACGACAAGTTCCTTGAGGCAAGAGTATTCCACAGGCTGGCACACCTGGTCCCGGCTGTTGTTGTTTACTATATGGCATCGTGGGCTCTTAAGAACAATCTGTTCTGGCTTATATTCGTACACCGGGCCACTTCAATATATATTGTCATAGTCTCAATACTGGTTGTAAATGCATTTATCAATGCATGGTACATGATCTACCAGATGCTTCCTATCTCAAATGGACGCTCAATAAAGGGTTATGTACAGCTGGGCAAGATAATTGCAGGGGTAATAGGCTCATTGATAATAATATCAATTCTCTTTACCCTCGATATTGGAAAGATAGTAACAGGTCTTGGTGCTGTTGCTGCCGTTCTGATACTGGTGTTTAAGGACACTATCCTGGGTCTTGTGGCCAGCGTTCAGCTATCATCAAACAAGATGCTGCGTATGGGAGACTGGATAACCGTCCCTGGTAAGAATGTGGATGGCAATGTGGTGGATATGTCGCTTCATACAGTCAAGATTCAGAATTTTGATAACACCATTTCTACTGTTCCAACCTATACTCTTGTCTCTGAGCCATTTCAGAACTGGAAGGGGATGGAAGAGTCGGGCGTGAGAAGGATTAAGAGATCATTCCTTATTGATGTACGGTCAATCAGGCTTCTCGATGCCACCATGGTGAAGAAACTAAGGACGATGCCTCTTATGAGTGATTTCCTTAACATCTATTCTGCGGAGATCGGACGCATACTTAATGGTGAAGAGACCACGCTCACGAACCTGGGTGCCTTCAGGGCTTTTCTTACCGGATATCTTGCCAGTCATGAATATATAGACAGTACAAAGTCTATGCTGGTAAGGAATCTTGAGCCGGCAGATAATGGTATGCCTGTTGAGATCTATGCCTTCTGCAAGACCAACCAGTGGGTGCCATACGAGCAGACACAGTCAAGTATCTTTGACTATGTGTTTGCCGTGATAGGTGAGTTTAATTTAACGGTTTACCAGAGCCCGTCGGGTACGGACTTTACCAGAATAATAAAGTAGAATAAATAAAAAAAATTATGGATCAGAGTTATAATGAAAAAGTCAGGGAGTTTATTCTCTCAGGGGTAAATGAAGTAAAAACTGAAGGGAATCCTGATGTTTTCTGGCAGTCGTTACGATCGACAGGTACTGAGCTTTGGCTTGATACCGGTGACATGAATGAGGCACTGGCAAACTGGACCGGAGAGATGTCGGCCCTAACAACAAATAACACTCTGTTAAATAATGAGATTCAGAAAGGCATATATGATAGTTTCATCCCCTCGGCCTTAAAGCTTGTTGCCCGTTTGCCGAAGGAGGAACAGGTAAGGGAGATTGCTTTTATACTTAATGCCCGCCATGGCATGCGCCTTGCGACCCGTTTCGGAGGGCTGGTGTCAGTTGAGCTTCATACCTGCACAGCATACGACATTGATGCGATAGTAAGATACGGACTTCGTTTCCATGAAATATGTCCCAAACAGTTTATTGTAAAGGTTCCGTATACACCGGAGGGGTTACTGGGAGCAAGAAAACTAAAAGAACAGGGTGTCAGAATTAACTTCACCCTTGAGTTCAGTGCCAGACAGAATGCTCTTGTTACAATGATAGCCAAGCCCGATTACCTGAACGTCTTCCTGGGCAGGGTTGGCGCTTTTATTGCTGACAATGGCCTTGGTGATGGCAGCGGTGCAGGGGAGAATGCAGTGCTCTCATCTCAGAATTGGGTAACCAATCTTTCAAAGGACAACAAATGGAGGACAAGACTCATTGCTGCCAGCCTTCGCAATTATACACAGCTCGAGCTGCTGGCCGGAACAGATGTTTATACCATACCTCCGAAGGTGGCTGCTGCCGGGAGGAAAAGCCTGAGCGGCAAATTCACGAACATGCTTGGAAATTTCTACGATGTTCCTCTTACTGACAAGGCAAAGAACCTTGGCATTGAAAAGTTCTGGGAAGTATCACAGTCAGTTGTTGACTTTGGAAAATCTATTGACAGCAATGTACCTGCCACAGGGGATGAGTTTGTTAAAAGAGCTCATGCAGCAGGTCTTGGAGAAATGTTCCCGTTATTGAATGAAGAAGAGAAGAAGCGCATCTCGGACGAGGGCAAGATACCTGTTCTCTCTTCATGGATTGACATGATAAATAAAGGCAAAATCGCACCCGATACCTTGCTTACACTTGCCGGCCTGGCATCGTTTACTGCAGATCAGAAACAGCTTGACGAAAGGGTGAAGGGAATAATTAATAATTAGCAATTAGCAATTAACAATTAGCAATAAGGAATTAGTAATAAACACAATAGGAGTTATCAAATGAGATTGATAACTCCTATTGTTCATTGTTAATTGTTCATTGTTAATTGCCTTCTGCTCTTTGTCTGTTAATCTCGTAGAGCAAAATACCTGCTGAGACGGAGACGTTCAGAGAGCTTATATTTCCCACGATAGGGATAGCAACCTGTATGTCGGATAACTCTAACAGTTCGCGGCTGATACCCCTGTCTTCAGAGCCCAGTATTATTACTGACGGACCTTGAAGAGATCCTTTATCAAGCGGGGTCTCTGATTTTTCTGTGGCAGCGATGATCTTCAGTCCTGATTCTTTCAGGTAGCTCACACATTTTGTTATGCTTTTCACTCTGCATACCGGGAAGGTATTAAGAGCGCCGGCTGATGCTTTTACAGCGTCGGCGGTGATACGTGCGGAGTTCTTTTCCGGTATTATCACAGTGTGTGCGCCAAAGCATGAGGCTGATCTGACTATGGCTCCGAAGTTACGGACGTCGGAGACGCCATCAAGGACCAGAATAAGCGGCTCGGCTCCTCCCTCAAAAAGAGAAGGCAGTATGTTCTCGATATTCTGAAACTCAATGAGCGACAGCCAGGCTATTACTCCCTGGTGGTTTTTTCTTGTCAGGTAGTCAAGCTTCTCCTGTGGCACTATCTGCCATGGTATATTCGAGTCGTGAACAGCTTCCATCAGCTCGTGATACAGCTCACCCCTCAGCCCTTTCTTTACCAGTAACTTATCTATCTGCTTGCCTGCCCTGATAGCTTCTATTACCGGACGCATCCCGAAGATA
>Ga0116171_10001544_pt1 | contig 22669 bp, 21 predicted proteins | sample AD_JPNHW2_MetaG_FD_89798 | JGI IMG/M metagenome (GOLD analysis project Ga0116171, IMG submission 89798) | Active sludge microbial communities of municipal wastewater-treating anaerobic digesters from Japan - AD_JPNHW2_MetaG | ecosystem: Engineered > Bioreactor > Anaerobic > Digestate | place...
AAGCATTAAGACATGAGTAACGAATTATCAATGCTACCGGTAGTAAATGAAAAAGAACCTTATCTTTATTGTGAACTAATTAACAATCTCACAGTAAGAATCAAAACATTCAGATCCTTACCCTTGGCTGCAACCTTGAGATTTCAGAATATATTCCGCCTTATGGCGGCCGGAGCAGTATTAATCTTTCTTTCAGCAAGTAGAACATCTGCCCAATCGACACTGGCAGCCGCAAAACCCCGGATAGTCGTAACAGCCGACCCGGAACTTGATGATAATAACTCACTTATCAGGTTTTTACTCTATAGCAGCGATCTCGATATTTAAGGACTGGTCTATGCAAGCAGCGGATTTCACTGGAAGGGTGACTCAAAAGGTACAAAGTGGTATGTCCCCGGAAGGGAATATTCCCGTTTCGGTCTCGATACCTGTCCATGCGAGTCATGGAGATGGGCCAAAGGCGAGCGCTTTATACATAATGCAGTAGAAACATATGCAAAGGTTTATCCCAACCTTAAAATCCATAATCCTGAATATCCAGATCCTAAAATACTTCTGTCAAAAATCAGGTACGGGAATATTGAATTCGACGGTGACATATCGAAGGATACTCCCGGTTCTGATCTTATTAAGTCGCTTATGCTCGACGATAAGCCAGGACATCTTTTCATCACTGCCTGGGGCGGACATAGTACGATAGCCCGTGCACTTAAATCAATTAAGGATCAGTATGAATTCACTGAGGAATGGGATAATATCAGAAACAAGGTATCAAGGAAGGTGATTCTGCTCCCCTCGGGTGACCAGGATGACACATATGCAAAATATATAAAGCCCAACTGGCCCGATTTATTCCCCGCAGCACAGCGCGACTTTGCAGCTCGTTTAAAATGGTCGGTCACACCGAAATATACTGATGCCAATCATGCTCCTGCAGTAAGTGTTCAGGGCCCGCTCGAAATAGTGGCTTCATCGGGGGAGACAATAAGGTTAAATGCAAATGTCACCGACCATGACGGAAATAAAATAGCAATCCGTTGGTGGCAGTTACATGTTGGCTCATATAAGGGCAATGCCGCTATTACAGATGAGAATTCGGCCAGGGCCAAAGTATTTATTCCAAAGGATGCGGTTCCGGGACAAACTTTACATATAATCGTGGAAACAACCGACGATGGTGTTCCGTCCATGACTGCATATCAGCGGTGATTATCTTAACAGGAAGCAGATTTTTACCATAATTTGCCTGATTGCCTTTACCCGTATTTCAGCTCCCCTACCCTACCTTAGCATTATTTTTTTGCGCTTTACCGGTGACATACCGTCGTTCACCGAAACTTCTTTTTAAAATCTCCCTAACCTGTTGTAATTTTGTAATCAATTTAAAATCAATAGCTATGAAAAAAATCTGTCTGTTACTTATTATTTCTCTTCTGGGATTAAGCGTGATGGCCCAGAACAGCGCCACACTCAGGCTAAACCCTGAAAAGAACAAGGTTTACCGCATGAAATCAACATCAGAGCAGACAATAACCCAGACTGTTAATGGCAATCAGCAGACAGTTGAGTCGAATGTCAGTTATACGGTATCGATGAAAATGATTGATGCCACAAAGGATTTTGTCGTTATGGAAACCCATTTTGACACCCTTTCAACGAAGACAAATACAATGGGAAAGATTGTAAGTTTCACATCCGCTTCAGAGGGAAATATTGCATCGTCGGATATGTCGGAAATAATGTCGTGTATTATGAACAGGTTGAGCAGGAATGCCATATACCTGAAGATGGATTATAGCGGAAAGCCCCTTGAAGTTGTAAATGCACAAATGCTTTCCAACATGATATTGAAGGATACAAGCGCCATCACCCTCACCGGTCCGACGGCTGGTCCGGTTAAACAACAGGTTGCGTCGACTGTGAGTGCGGACAACATAAAGACTATGCTCGGGCCTTTTACCTGGACGCTGCCGGGAAAGGAAGTAAATACAGGGGATACATGGGAGATAATACAACAGGTTAACTCGGGAGGTATGCTTCTTGATATAAAAACCAGTTTCAGGCTCGATCAGATAAGCGGCAATAATGGCCTGATAACTGTGGAATCAAACATCAGGGCTCCCGAAAATGCAGTACCTATAAAGTCGGGAGTCGCAACTGTAACGTACGACAACCTTAAGGGTGCAAGTAAATCGAAGCTGACAGTTGATACTGTTACGGGACTGGTTGTTGAAGACAACAGCGAGACTCATATCTCAGGAAATCTCGGGATAAGCGGTCCGGGCTTCAGTATGGATATGCCGATGGACATAATCGGGAAATCAGAAATCAGGGCAATAAAGTAACTAAGGACAGTAAAGATAATCAGGACAGTAAAAGAAAGCCATGAAAAAGAGTATAATCATATTTTTGCTGCTTGTTTCTGCAATAGCAGGCAAGGCGCAGACAATTAAGGGAAAGGTCTTTTATGAAAAAGACAGGACGCCGGTGCAGTTTGCCACTGTAGCGCTGCACCAGCTTCCCGATTCTGCAATGACAACCGGTGTAATTACACTTACCGATGGAAGTTACATCCTTGAGAAAATTAAGCCAGGGAATTATTTTGTGAAAGTCACCTTTGTGGGATACCGTCCTTCAGGCAATCCAGTTAATGTAAAAGAAGGCCAGGGTGAGATAACAGTCGATACAATTTTCCTTGCTGAAACGACAGCGACGCTTAATGAGGTAACAGTGGTTGCCGAACGCCTGAAAGGCAAGGAAATGGTCGACAGAACCGTTTACAGCATCCCTGAAGTTGTATCCAACACCTCAAACAACGGATACGACGTGCTTAAGAAAATACCTCAGGTAAACGTCGATTTCCAGAATAACATCACTTTGAATGGAAGCAGTAATTTCATAATCCAGGTCGACGGAAGGCAGCGCGACAGGGAGTTTCTGGCCCGGCTCCTACCCTCTGATATCCAAAGCATTGAAATAATAAGCAATCCATCAGGCAAATATGAGGGTAATATTGATGGTGTAATCAATATAATCCTGAAAAAAGAAGCCAGGTACGGGATGAACGGGAATATTGCAGCAAGTGTCAAGCCATTCAACAAGGTCACAAGCGCGGTAACGGGAAGCCTCGATTATGCAGTGGGTAAAATAACGTTTTACGTTACAGCCATGAACGTCGGCCAGGGGCTCCGCCTCAATATAAAAGAAGACAGCAGGTTCCTTGCTATCGACTCCCTCACCTTAATGTCGGGACCGGGAAAAATAAAGGTAGGCCTCTCGTCGGTAAACAGCGGATTCGATTATTATATTAACGAAAAGAATAACCTTAGTTTCAATGTCAACTACAAACCGATATGGCAAAAAGTAGACATTCTAACGAATACAATCCTTTACAAGGATAATACCCCCCTGAATTCAGTCAGTTCCGAAACCGTGAATGATCTTGACAGTGATGAAAGCTCATTTTCACTTTTCTATAAAAGGACATTTTCAAAACCTATCGAGGAATTTACTTCAGAAGTAAGCTATTATAACTTTTCGTCAAATGAGGGAAGCAGTTTCGAAAATGCAACCCATCCTTACAACAGCGATCAGATACTTAGCAGATATTCGAGGATTGAGGACAACATAAATAAAAGAAACTATCTCTCGACAAAGCTCGATTATGTATACCCTCTTGGTATGCATGCGAAAATTGAGACAGGTTACCAGTTTTACTATCAGAAAATGGACTATGATTTCAATATAGATAATCAGGAAGAATCAAACCTCTTCAGATATTCTGAGCTGCGTAATTCACTTTACGGAGGGATAACACTTAATGTCAAAAAAATAGGTTTCCAGGCCCTGCTCAGGGTTGAGAACAGCCACATCGACGCAGATTCCGTTACAAGACCCGATTATTCCTGCTATCTTCCCTCTGCCAACCTTCAGTACAGATTCTCGGCATCGCACAATCTGAAGTTCACTTATAACAGGAGGATAAACCGTCCGGGCATATACGACATGAATCCCTACTGGAGGATAGGCCAGAACTATGCCGTGACCCAGGGGAATCCCGATCTAAGACCTGACTACCGCGACAGGCTTCAGCTTACCTATACCTGGAACTTCGGGAGCAACTACTTCTCTCCATATACTTACAATGAATTCTTTTCGGATAAGATAGGAAACAGATATTCAATAATTAAATCACCTGTTGACGGGGCAATAACGACCATATCAAAGCCTTACAATATACTAAGCGGCTACGAGCTTGGCGGCGGTGTAAATGCGATGCTCTGGTATGTGAATATTAATGCACGTATTTTCAAGGGTCATTATTCAGGATATACAGAAGGAAGTTTCTCTATACCCGAAAGGAATTATTTTTCCTATGCAGTTACAAGCTATGCCTATGCCAACCTCGACAAGAAAAAACAAACAACTGTATTTCTGTATTTTGCATATAATGGTGTAAACATAAATGCACAGTCGAAAACCTACACCCTTCCTCTATATGGTCTTGGAGGGCAAAAGCAGTTGAAAAATCACAGCGTTGGAATTTTCTGGCTATTGCCATTCTCCCAGGTTATAGACTACCAGTGGATAGAGACGGAAACCCCGGCATATACATCGAAGAATACAACTGGAATTGATTTCGGGAATTTCATTCAGTTCTCCTACTCATATAAGTTCAACAAGGGGAAAAATGTTAAAAAACTGAATCGCAAAGTTGATGTTGAAAGCGACAGTAAAAGCAATGCAATTATGAATTAGCGCTTATCTTCACTCACTGTTAATACTTTTTCATTCCGTGTCCCTTTTTTGGAAATGAATTCAATAGTTTCCAGGAAGGGACACTTCATTTACTTCTCACTATACTCCAGAATATCACCCGGCTGGCAATCGAGGGCCTTACAGATGGCTTCAAGGGTACTGAAACGGATTGCCTTTGCCTTGCCGGTTTTGAGTATCGAAAGATTTGAGAGTGTCAGATCGACCTTTGAGGAAAGCTCATTAAGCGACATTTTCCTTTTGGCCATCATTACATCGAGGTTAACAATTATCGGCATGGCTCAGATAGTTAATTCATGCTCCGACTGAAGTTCAACTCCCCTTGTAAATATCATGGCAACAACAAAAACTATCCCAGCAAGGAAAAGCCATTCTGTGCCTGCCCAGTCCTTCTCAATCGAGACCCCCTTCCCTATCAGCCATTCCGTGTAACCGTTTGCTGCCATAGCTATAAGCCCTGATGCAAATGCAATGTAACTTATTACCCTTGTATGCATTGCCACGCTCATGCTGAATGGTTTGTTAATGTCCAGATCCTTAAATATCCTGATAACAAAGTAAAAAATAACTGCCTTCAGAACAGTCAGCAATACTATTAGCAATACCATCATTACATAATGCTCTTTCCCGTAGTTGAAAAGATCAGAAAGATCGAACCTGAGATGCAGGTCTGCAGCGGCTCCGGGGTTTACAAAAAGACTAATGCCGGATGATACTGCTATTGCTCCTGCTTTAACGCAAAGACCTATGAAGATCATCCATGAGATAACATGCGTTATCTTGAGTATTTGCTTTGTGTTTGTTTTCATCATAATATAATTTTGATTTTAATGGTATGATGGAACCCGCAATTATATTTATACGTGTTTGTGTAAGCAATACATGCGGGTTTCATAATTATTTAAAATTTATTATGCAAATATCAATATTTATTTATTATTAATCAATATATTTTTATTATTTTTGATATAATATTTTATGAAAACATGAAAACAGGTGGATTTATAAGAACTTACCCGGAAATCGCAGAAGCATTTGAAAGTGATTAGTAAATTTGGCATCGAAGAGATTCCTTAAACATGTACAGTAATGAAAAAAGTAATAAATGAGGAGCTTAACTACGAGAACCGTAATTTCAGTAACATTCCAATCGACGCAGGAGATTATGAATACTGCACTTTCGTAAACTGCGACTTCTCTGAAGCTGTTTTGTCGGATATTACATTTATCGATTGTGAATTTTCGGGATGTAACCTTAGTCTCACAAAACTTATCCAGACATCATTCAGGGATACAAAGTTCAATCAATGCAAGATGGTAGGCCTTCATTTTGAAGACTGCAACCGGTTTATGATATCGTTCACATTCAGCGACTGCCTGATGGAACTCTGTTCCTTCAACGGGCTTATGCTAAAGAATTGTTATTTAAAAAATTGCAGAATCTTTGAAGCTGATTTCGCTGAAGCAGATCTGACTAGCGTCTTCTTCCTCAATTGCGACCTGAACAGGACAATTTTCAGGAACACAAATCTTGAATCTGCTGATTTCAGCACATCATTCAATTATATTATTGATCCTGAAGCCAACAATATCAGAAAAGCGAAATTTTCGGCAGCCGGACTGGCGGGTTTGCTGACCAGGTACGATCTGGAAATAGTTTAAAACAGGCTGCTCATCTAAAAAAAATTAGCTTATTTGTAAAAAATATCAGAAACTAATGAATATCAATATCCGAAAAGCAGATGAAAATGATTTCCCCGCTGTTTTATCTCTGATAAAGGAGCTGGCCGAATATGAAAAAGCCCCTGAAAAGGTGACAAACACAGTCGAACTGATGAAAAGGGAAAAGGATCTGTTCATTTGTTACGTTGCCGAAACAGACCATGGTGAGATAGCCGGTATGGCCCTTTTCTTCTTCGCATATTATACCTGGGTTGGAAAATCGCTTTACCTCGATGATCTTTATGTAAAGAAAGAATTCAGAAAGAATAAGATAGGAAAATCGCTTCTTAATAAGGTATTTGAGATAGCCCGAAAAGAAGAATGTAAAAGGGTAAGGTGGCAGGTTCTCAACTGGAATCAGCCTGCCATCGAGGTCTACAAAAAATGCAATGCTGAAATTGAAGATGAATGGCTGAACTGCTCATTCGACTCAGATGGCATAAGAAATTTTTCATTTTCAGAGTAAAAACTCAGGTATCTGAATCAGATATCACAGAATCATTCTTGAATTATTATTTTGATATTCAGCAGGAAAGCTGAAATTATTATTATTTTCGCGGTCAAATTCAATTATTTGTTTTTACCTATCAGGCAACATTAATAATTATTCTCTCTATGAATCTTGGTTTTACCTTACTGAAGGATACTTATTGCATTTACAGATTTGATGCGGGATCTCCATTCCCATACTGGCTTGACAATTCTGATTTCTATTCAGTTACAAAGACACATGATGAGCTGTCGGTGGTTTCAAAGCAGGTTGAGACAAAACATGATGACAGGATAAGGACCGACAGGAACTGGAGAATTCTTAAGATAAACGGTCCGCTTCAACTGTCGCAGATTGGTATAATTGCAGATATATCCGAGCTTCTTAAAAGGAATGAAATCCCGATTTTTGAGATATCCACATTCGATACCGATTATATCCTTGTAAGGAAAGATGACCTGGAAAAGGCTGTCTTAGCCCTTGCTGAGGCAGGCCACCAGATCGCCCGTGAGTAAAAGGAAAACTATTATTTTATTTATTAGTGTCGTCCGTGGCTAAATCTTACTTCTCCGGACTAACCTTACCATAAACCAGGCAATACTTATTATTCCTGTAAAGACAGCCATGCCGGCGAGCTCATTTCTGGGCAGGTTCGATAAAACCCAGATTATTCCGGCCGAAGTAATTACAGGTAATACGAATATCCTTATGACCCTCTTTCTTCCTCTTAGTGAATTATCTGAATATCTTAACTTTATTACAGACAGTGCAACTCCAAGATAAATAATAAGATAAGAAGCGCTCGACAGCATTGCCAGCTGCCTGAACTCACCTATTGATGCAAATGCAAAACCCAGAAGTGAATAAATGATTATTGCAATATGAGGCGTTTTGAACAAAGGATGAATCGATGCTATTGATTTTGAAGGTATTATCCTGTCACGGGCCGCGGCATAAAGTACCCTTGGCATATTAAGAACCATACCGCTTATGTTTCCGAACATCGAAAAAGCAGCGCCGATTAACACTATCAGAATACCTGTCGTACCGAACATGATCCCCGCTGTTTCAGCCAGAGGAGCATCCTTATGGCCGGCAATTGAATCGCCAAGAATAGTCTGTACGACAAGCTGTATCGTCATATACAGGACAACAACAACTGCAACGCTTATAATTATTCCTTTGGGGATAGTTTTTTCAGGATCTTTTATTTCACCGCTTACATTAAGAGCAGTCTCTGCCCCTACAAATGCAAAAAGAAGGATAAGCGATATCTCTCCGATGTCGCCTATGGAGTTCCCTGCCGTTATTACTATATCTGATGATCTGAAGAAGAACCATCCGAGGATTGCAATCATAAGCAGCGGTACAAGTTTGGCAATTGTGTTTATTTTTACGATAGTCATTGCGCTCCTGATGCCCCTTACATTAAAATAAGCGAGGAATCCGAATATAACTGCAAAAAACAGTATTCTGATCCATAACTGCTTAAAAAGGGGAAAGAAATAAGAAATTGTATCTGCTAGGCCGTTTGCCACTGCAGCATTAGCCATTACAGCGGCGCCGAAAATGAAAATGTTAGTTGTCAGGAAACCTGCAAATTTCCCGAAAGCAGTCTCAATGTAGGAATATGCCCCTCCAGTGACTGTAATTTTTGTCCCCACATCGGCAAAACACAACATTATCAGAAGCATCAGAAGGCCGCATATCAGATATGCCACCAGGCTTCCTGAGCCAAGCCTTTCTGCAACAAGAGCAGGGAGAATGAATATCCCCGCTCCTATTATTATGTTTACCGAGTTGGCTACAAGGCCCCATGTACCAATCTCCCTCCTCAGACCTTCATTTTCAGTCATCTGCAGATTTGTTTTTTCAGCAATGCTACCCCTTCCGTATCTCGTCTTTGATCCTCTGGATATGTCCCCGGCCGAGTCCCTTGACTTCGCATCCAAGCTGGAAATACCGCCTTATCCTCTCATCAGAAAGGATGCCGAAGCAATCAATAATGGCAGCAGGGTTTCCTATTGTTTTAACAACATAGTCGGGATCGAGGTCGAGGTAATCTTTGTGAGGGACTGCAAAGACCACAGCCTCGACTCCTTTCAGTGCTTTTTCAATATCCTGTTCAATACGGATCTCCTTCAGTTTTTCCTGGCTCCTGAAGAATCGGGCCTTGCTTTGGCCAGCAGCAGGATAGGAATCCTGCTGTTCGAATTCCCACCAGTGTTCGACATATGGATCATGTACTTTTATCTCCGCTCCCATCTCGGTGAGTTTCCTGATTACAATTTCAGAACCGCTGTAACGTGTATCGCCAACATCCTCACGATAGGCAGCGCCCAGAACAAGAACGTCGGCAGCTGCTATAGGCTGGCCCATATTACGAAGTGCATCCCTCACAAGCTGTCCGACATGCAATCCCCTGGTGTCGTTAATGTCGATCGCCATGGGTGTTATTTTGAAAATATCATCTTCGAAACCCAGGATATGCTTATATGCCCATAGTCCAAGTCCTCCATCCTTTGGAAGACAATAACCGCCGACGCCCGGGCCGGGGAAAATTATATTGCTGTGTGTAGGTCTTACCTTTATTGCTTTGATAACCTTTATCAGATCGACTCCGTTGCGTTCGGCATAAAGGCTCCATTCATCGAGAAACGCAAGTATTGTCGCCCTGTAACTGTTTTCGACTATCTTGGCAGTTTCCGATTCGATCGGCCTGTCCATTACAGTAAGGGGATACTTCTCTGTATTAAGTACTTCTGTTAAAAATTTAACAACCCTCTCCCTCGCTTTTTCATTTATGCCGCTGCAAACCCTCCAGAAATCGCGTATGCTGGCAACGTAGTTACGGCCCGGCATCACTCTTTCGTAACTGTGGGCAAGAAGCGGATCCGATTTGATTCCCCTTTTTTTGAATTCCTTCTTCATGATCGGATATGCCACCTGTTCAGTGGTTCCGGGAGCAACTGTGGTCTCTATAAGAACAAGGGCATCGGCAGGAATATGCTTTGCAATAACATGAAGTGACGACTCGAGCGCAGCCATGTCGGTCTGTCCCGACCTTACATTGCCAAGGTCTTCCTTGATATAATCGCACTGTACATCCACCACCACAACATCCGCTTGCTTAAGGACTTCATAAGTATACGTCGCTATAAGGGTTTTCTTCTCATTTACGCATCTTGCGATCATGGGATCCACTTCGGGGTCCTCGGCCTTTACCGGTGATATGCCACGGTTCAAAAGGGGTATTTTCCAGAAACTCCTTGCGCTGGGCCGTTGCATACCAATTACAAATTTTGATGGCTGTCCTGTCTTTTTATCAACTGTATCGGCCACTATTGCTGCCATAACTGCGCCGACGAATCCAACGCCCATCACAACGACTATTTCACGGCCTCTGGCTCTTTCTTCTTCAACCCTGAGCTTAAGGTTTTCATATTCTGTTTTATAATCTTCCGGTTTCGGCAGAGGGAACTTTTCCCCTGCCGGGCTGATTGAATAATTCTCACTCATAGTTCTTATTTTTTTTGGAAACGATTCGGGGACGTAAATAGGAAATTCAATTATTTTAAACAGATAAAATTTTACTGCTCTACAGCCTGCAGGACATCTTTAAGGAGCCTGTCGGTTTCAAGTGCATTATCAGGTTTATGTGAAAACCCCAATACCACTACTACCAGCTCTTTTGAGGGAATTATAAATATCATCTGGCCGTCATGGCCCTCGCATGAAAACATGTCATCAGGAGCCGAAGGATATCTTCCATCCTTATTAAGCCAGAACAATGCACCATACTTACCATTGCTTCCGGAGGCTGGGGTCCTGGTATAATCAACCCAGTCTTCGGGAAATATACGTTCGCCGTTAAAAACGCCGTCGTTGAGGTAAAGAAGGCCAAACCGGGCATAATCACGTGCAGTTGCATAAAGATAGGATGATCCCACAAAATCTCCTGAAGCATCCACTTCGAAGACAGCATCGGTGATTCCTATTTTCTCAAACAGCTGGTCCTGAGTAAAAGCATAACACGATGTATCGCTGTCAAATTCCTGTCTCACGAGCTGACTCAGGATATTGGCAGTTCCAGATGAATAATACCAATGAGTGCCGGGTGTATATTCCAATTGCTTTGATACTGCAAAACTGCTCATGTCGCCATGGTCAAACAGCATAAGGTTAACATCCGACCTGCTCCCGTAATCTTCATTCCATTTCAATCCGCTCTGCATTTGAAGAAGATCATTAATAGTTATTTTGCTTCTCTCATCCGGCTTCCAGTCTTCAATTCCGGCAGGATCGGCTTTACTCATTCTGCCGATTTTTACAAGGATTCCAACCTGAGCGTTCGTAAAGCTCTTTGCCATCGACCAGCTTAAGAACCTTGTGTTTTTATCCAGACCATCCCTGTAGGCTTCTGAAACAGGTACTCCCTTATATAAAACCATAAATGCAAACGGGATTCCCTTGTATTCTCCTTTATTCATAAGCTTATCCTCTACTGATGCAAGCAAGTCTCTGCTGATTCCTGCAGGAACCGTGTCGGGCACAATATCTCCAAGCGGCCACATTGTTGTGTCGCGGTTGTAGCCCGGATCAGTGTCAACAGCATAAACCTCGTTGCGCAGAATATCCTCAGGTACGTCCCTTACAAGCGTTACGCCGAAACCTTCGCGGTATATCGCCTTTGCTTTCCCCCACAAAAACCTGCTGGTAACACTCTTTTCACTGGCATCAATTTTACTTTTCGTAAACTTTATGAATGAAAAGTTAAGATCAATAGCCTCAATATCCGCTGGCTGCCTTCCCGAAACAAATACATTTGAGCAAAGATTTTTTGCCGCATATCCGGTAATTATCGGAAGAAGGGAATTCAGATAGAATGCCGCACCGGCTATTATTGCGGCGAGGATCAATCCGGCAATATATAAAAGTCTCTTCTTTTTCATAAAGTATCTATGTTATTTCAAAATTCAACAATAAAATCTCACTTATATGCTATTGCAGCGTATCCAACCCAATGACATGGAGTTGCAATAGCTGTACTGCCCATTCCGATATCATCGACCTTAATATGCTCCGACATAATGCTTGTTGAATAATCAGTCAAACCTGCCGAAAGCGGATTTTCATTATTAAGATAATATGCCGTGTACAATGCAACCGGAACACAATACCTTCCACACCATGTCCATTTGTATTCCTTATAGTTATCAGGCTTCAATGTATAAGCATTGAAAAGGCTTATTTTTTCAGGCGTTGTACTGCCTGTGAGACAGTTTTGCATTATCTCCTTTTCGATGGCAAGAGCCATTCCGTTACCCAGGATATCGCATCCGAATGGAGCCATATCCGATCCGCCCCAGTCTTCATTGCCATAATGAACTGCATCTGTGGTAACAATAATGGAAAAATCCTTCCCCCATTGCAGGTTATGTTCTTTTGCAACCTCCCTTATGGCATTTGCCATAGCAAATCCGCATTCCTTCATCCTTTCAGGCTTCATTGCAGGAACAAGTACCGGAATTATTGATACATCCCTGTTAAAATACTGAAGGAACGGGATCATCGATTCCAGAGAATGCTCTGCTGAATGTAAGGTATCACTTATAATTGCAAATTTTGCTGACAAACGGGAGTATATTTCATCCCTGAAAGGAGATATCCTGACGTTTTTCCATGGTCCTTTCCAGTAATCATAGGTATCAAAAACAAGTGAATCTTCAATTCCCATTCGGGCTGCCTTGTGGGCAACTCCAAGAAGTATCAGCAGCGGAGCCCTGATATTTGATAACACTATAGGGTACAATTTTCCTGCATAAGTATAATCGTCGTGCGGACAGATAGCCAGCTTCCAGGATTCTCCTTCGGTTCTTGTCCAGCCTTTTCTGTCGAGCCGGGTCATAATAGAATCCATTTGCCAGGAATATTGTGCAAAGCCAATTGTATCAACAAGTTGCCTGACATTACCCAACGATTCCCGTTCTGATCTTTTACCTGAGCAGCCTAAGGTTAATAATAAAATAAGTGGAAGGATATGAATCAGATTGTTAAATTTCATCTGAGAATTATCTTGAATCATCAAAACTAATAATTTTAGGTGAATCAGAATCTTGTCGGAAGAATTTAGTTCAACCTTAATTCCCAATTTGCAAGTATCCTAAATATCAATGTATTAACAAATCAAAATGAAACATTCTTTTTTAATTACTCCCCTTATCATTTGTTCATTCCTGTCTTTCGGTTGCGCAAAGCCCGATCCGGAACTGAATATTTTTGACCTTAAATGTGAGAATCTTAAAGAGCCTGCCGGCATTGCTACATTTATGCCCCGGCTTAGCTGGAAATACAGTTCGGAAAGCAAGGGAACCTCACAGAGCGCCTACCAGATAATTGCAGCCTCCGACACTGATATCCTTGACGAAACCAGTGCAGACCTCTGGAATTCGGGGAAAATTGTTTCGAAAGAGAGTGTTCTTGTACCTTGGAATGGTGAACAACTGAGGTCGGGAACCCTGTGCTACTGGAAAGTAAGGGTTTGGGACCAGAATGACAGGATATCAGACTGGAGCAATGTATCCCTGTTCAGTACAGGAATTCTTGAGGAAACCGACTGGAAAGCCGTTTACATTGAATATAACAGTGGCAAGGATATCAATGCCAGTCCTCAGCTCAGAAAAGGCTTCACTCTTGATAATGACCCGGAACATTTGTTCATCCATGTCAACTCCCTTGGCTATCATGAGGTGTGGGTAAATGGAAAGAAAGCCGGAGATAAAGTGTTAACACCTGCAGTGTCGCAATTTAGCAAGAGATCACTTGTGTTAACCTACGACATTACCTCACTTGTGGGAAAGGGGCAAAATGACCTGGTTATCTGGCTCGGTAGGGGTTGGTACGCTCCGGGACTTCCCGGTGTGGTAAATGAAGGCCCGGTGGTAAGGGCACAGATGGAATCGGTCGGGAAAGATAATTCACGGGAAATAATCCTTGCAACAGACAGTACCTGGACTGCAAGGGCAAGCGGTTATTCAACTATCGGCTCATGGCGGCCCGGTCAGTTCGGCGGGGAACTCATCAATGCCAGTCTGCTTACCAGTGATATGTCGTCAGCATCGCTCGATAAGGAAGAATGGAGCCCGGTTAAGGAGGTCGCTGTTCCTGAACATTCAGCAACCCCACAGATGGCAGAATCGAACATCATTGCTGATACTGTGAAACCCGTATCTGTCAGGAAAACCGGCGACAATACCTGGCTTGTAGATATGGGAACCACACTGACAGGCTGGTTTGAAATACATTTCCCGGAACTTGAAAAAGGTAGTGAGATCATTATAGATTATTGCGATCATCTCGATAATGAAGGGAATATTGTAAACCAGGGTCAGACTGACAAGTACATTGCATCAGGCAGAAAAGATGAGGTTTTCATAAACAAGTTCAACTATCATGGATTCAGATATGTAATGATATCCAATCTTGCCGCTGAGCCCCTTAAGAATAAAACAAGGGCATTTCTTATACATACCGGTTACACAGATGCATCCTCCTTTCAATGTTCTGACGCTGACATGAACAGAATCCATGACATGCTTAAATATACACTTCTCTGTCTCAGCCTTGGCGGGTACCTCGTTGATTGTCCGCAGATAGAGCGTCTCGGTTACGGAGGCGACGGGAATGCCTCGACACTTACTGCCCAATCAATGTTTGACCTCGCTCCTCTTTATTCAAACTGGCTTCAGGCCTGGTACGATTGTGTACGGGACGACGGCGGAATGCCTCACACAGCTCCAAATCCATACCCTGCCGGAGGAGGACCGTACTGGTGCGGATTCATAATCACGGCGAGCTGGCAGACATACAGAAACTACGGTGACGCGAGGATTCTTGAAAAGAATTATCCGGTTATGCAGAAGTGGCTCGGATACGCCCGCATGTACTCACTCAACGGCATCCTTGAACGCTGGCCCGATACTGATTACAGGAACTGGTACCTTGGCGACTGGGCAGTTCCTGAAGGTGTGAACCAGACTGATACTTCATCCGTCAATCTTGTAAACAACTGCTTCATGGCAACATGTCTCGGGACAATGCAGAAAATTGCAGGAATATTGGGCAGAACTGAGGATGCATCAAAATATGGTAATGAGAAAGATATTCTGGCAGCAAAGATCCATCTTAGGTTTTATAATAAGGAAAAGAACATATACGGGAGCGGCTCCCAGATAGATCTCGCCTACCCGCTGCTTTCAGGTATAGTTCCCGATTCAATAAGGGATAAGATAAAGGAAAACCTCGAAAAAGTGATAAGAGTTGATCACCAGGGACATATTGCAGCCGGACTGGTCGGGATACCTGTATTTACAGCATGGGCCACTGAAAACAGGGAAGCTGACCTTATGTATGAAATGCTTAAGAAGAAAGATTATCCTGGATACCTTTATATGATTGAGAACGGGGCAACAACCACCTGGGAACACTGGAACGGATCCAGGAGCAGGATACATAATTGCTACAACGGCATCGGTTCGTGGTTCTACCAGGCCGTTGGCGGGATCCGTCCCGGCGAAGATGATCCTGCTTACAGGATGATAGTAGTGGATCCACAGATTCCGCACGGAATTACATGGGCAAAAACCAGCAAGGAGACACCTTATGGACCCGTCAATGTTGACTGGCAAAAACACAATGACATTATCAGCATTCAGGTAAAAGTGCCTGCGGGATCCAGGGCAAGAATTATAATTCCCGAATCATCACGAACTTTTTATCTCAACAACAGGAAGCAAAGAAACACATCAGGTTCTGCCACAGTCGAAAGCGGCAGTTATAATATTGAATTTGCTGCCTCAGAATAAGGTGATCAGTGTCTTTAGCGCCGGGTTACAAGAATGTTCTTTCTGCCAGTTTGCTGATTTCCCTGGAAGACTTTAAGAATATAATATCCGGGGCTGAGATTTAAATCAGTGCCTATCATCTGGTAACCCGGGCCGTCGGGCGTATATGTAAATATTGCTGCCTTCCGGCCAAGTAGGTCATAAATTTCTGTGCGGATCTCTGAAGCCTGATCAGTGTACAGGCAGATATTTATCCTGTCGGTTGCAGGATTTGGAAATACAAGGATTTCCTTCTTATCATAATTTTCAGATACATTCTCAGCCAGCATCACATTTGCATCCATCCAGTTCATCCTGTCGGTAATCCAGTCTTTCAGATAGTCAATTTCTTCCTCATAGGTCTGACCGATAAAATAATTGGGCCATACATATTCCCCGATAACTGGCCATTTCTCAAAATTTCTGGCGACAGCATCTCCAAGATATTCGATTGTATTGTCTATAAAAAGCATTACGGAATCAGTTCTGAATGGCCCCATCCGGAGGTCTTTCCACCTATTCATAAAAAGACTCCTGTAACTCAGGTCTTCCATCATCCTTGCCCACCAGTGTATCCTGCCTCCATAGTAATCGGCGAATTTCGGATAAAGCCATGTGTCAGTCTGAAGATTGAAATCTGTATAATCCTCATTTCCATAGCAAAGGTCAAAATCCCACAACGGGCCTGCATGAAGCCTTCCTCCTTTCGAATCCTTGTCTTTGTAAAAGAAGGTGCTGAATTTATAACCGTCAACATTATTTGTGAGTTCCTGGATAATCTGAAAATCAACAAACGTCCTGGCATCAAAATATTTCCTGAAACCATCGGACAAATCTGAAAAATCATCACCGTTAAGTGCATACTGAGCATCGGTAATGAATTTCTTAATATATTCCTTCTGTTCGGGGACTAAAGCATCATATTTCGGATAAACGTATGTGAATTCATAATTGCCAGAGTTCTGGTACTGTGCTTCAGTGGTTATGGTGAAATACTCATCCGAACCGAGGCCGTCCGTTTTATCGGCCTTTATTATATATCCTCCGGTCAGATCATCCCCTGATATCTCGTCAGGTTTAAGCTTGCTTATATCAACCCTGTTTACATCGCGCTTGATACTTTCGGTAAGAGCATAAATGCCGTAGTACTCTCCGTTCAGATAAAGCTCACAGAACCTGTAATGAGGCTGCCATGATCCCATTTTATTACCGAGATAATAGGTAACGGCGTTCCTTAGCAGTGTCTTGTCTGAATAAGGTGCATACAAAACCCAGTCTTCCCCCGCAGGCATTCCAAGCAAAGCTGCTGAAGTATCAGCGCCGTTTTCCTTTCTGAGTTCTATTGTGTAGCTTGTTTTGGGAAACATCTGTGACGATTGTCCTCTAAGCTCTATTCCGGCATAACCATCATAATCGGTTCCGTCCTGCTTCCAGTTATTCTTAATGCCCTTACCGTTTTCAATAATTTTGAACCATGAGGTTATCTTCGGATCATCCGGTATTTCCTCTCCCCTGGTATCGATAACCACCACCGGAAGGTTGGAATACAGGTTTTCCCAATCAGTGGAAGGCTGCGATTGAAGTGAGGCATTTGCTGATAAAAGCAATGCGGGAAAAAGGATACTCATTTTAGCAGGTGATAATTCATTCATACCTGACAATATATATCTGTTCAGATTTTAAACATTTACAATCAATATTTTATTGCTTCTCCTTTTATAATTTAAGTTGAAATTCAAAAATAGATAAAATTAACTCCCTTGTTCTGTTTCCTTTTTTTGGAATATTTATAAATTGGCGACGGAGTAAACCGGTCACAACAATAATCAAATGGAACAGATAAAACAATCGACACTCGACTTTCTGTCGGATATTAAAGTGAACAATGAAAGGGAATGGTTCATGAAGAACCGCAAAAGGTATGATGACGCCAAAGCAGATTATGAGGCTTTTGTTCAGGCAGTAATCGATGCGATAGCTGAGTTCGATCCTATACTAAGGGGCCTTGAGGTCAAAAGCTGCACTTACAGGATTAACCGTGATATAAGATTTTCAAACGACAAGACAATCTATAAATCGCACCTCGGAGCTTTCATAGTAAGGGGTGGTAAGAAAAATGGCGACAGGTATGCCGGGTACTATGTACATGTGGAACCGGGAGGTAGCAGTATGCTTGCCGGAGGCGCTTATATTCCTCCAATGCCCTGGCTGACTGCAATAAGGGAAAATATTGCGGATAACGGGGAAAAATTTCTCAGGATAATTAAAAACATGGAGCTTGTAAGTTATTTCGGCGAGCTTGAAGGCGAAAAACTGAAAAGCGCCCCGAAGGGATATCCCAGGGACCACCACTATATTGAGTATCTTAAGATGAAAAGCTATCTTATAACGAGGGTATTCACCGACAAGGAGATTACGTCGCCTGAATGGTTTGAAAAGGTCATTGATGGCTGCAGGATTATGAAGCCTCTTAATGATTTCCTTAACGATTATATGTAGATGCCGCAAACATGCCTGCCTTTAAAATTTTGGCGGCACCGGGATTTTCCTCATTCTGAGATTTAAAGGAGTAACCTCAAGGTATTCGTCATCCTTAATCTGTTCCATCGACTCCTCCAGGGAGAATTTCACCTTGGGCGCAATTCTGTAACTCTCATCTGATCCGTAAGCTCTCATATTTGTAAGCTTCTTCCCTTTTACAACATTTACATCGATGTCTTTTGCCCTTGAGCTCTCCCCCACTACCTGGCCCTTATAAACATTTTCTCCGGGATCAATGAAAAACCTTCCACGGTCCTGAAGCCTGTCGATTGCATATCCTGTTGCCATACCCTGGTCGAGGGAGATCAGGGATCCGTTCTGAGCCGGTAATAGATCATCGCCCTTATATCTGTCATAAGCACGGAAGCGGTGGTACATGACCGCCTCACCTGAAGTGGCTGTAAGCAGGTTGTTCCGGAGCCCTATTATCCCTCTTGCAGGAATATCGAACTCAAGATGGATAAGATCGCCTTTGGGTTCAATAACAGTCATTTCACCCTTTCGTATTGTTACAAGTTCGATAGCCTTTCCTGAAAGATCGGGAGGAACATCTATTGAAAGTGTTTCATATGGTTCGCATTTCACCCCGTCGATAGTTTTTATAAGCACTTTCGGCTTCCCGACCTGGAATTCATATCCTTCCCTTCTCATTGTTTCAATAAGGATTGAAAGATGGAGTATTCCCCTGCCGTAAACATTAAATGTATCTTCCGATTGTGTTTCCTCTACTTTCAATGCCAGATTCTTTTCAGTTTCCCTGAACAGTCGCGACCTAAGATGACGTGATGTTACAAATTTACCTTCCTTGCCGAACATCGGGGAATTGTTGATAGTGAAAACCATGCTCATTGTCGGCTCGTCGACTTCTATTCTCTGAAGAGCTTCAGGCGAAATGAGATCAGCCAGTGTATCTCCGATCTCAAAATCCTCGAGTCCGATTACTGCACAAAGGTCACCGCATCCTACTTTTTCAGTTTTCACTCTGCCCAGGCCCTCGAACACATATAGTTCCTTGACTTTTACCTTTTTTATTTCCCCGTCTTTTTTGCAGAGAGTGTATTCATTTCCTGTCACAATTTCTCCACGGAAGACCCTTCCGATAGCTATCCTTCCAACATAGCTTGAATAGTCGAGCGATGTGACCTGCATCTGTGCCGTACCCTCGATATACTCAGGCTGCGGTATCTGCTCTATTATAGTGTCAAGAAGAGCGGTGATATCATTTGCGGGCTTTTTCCAATCCTTGCTCATCCATCCATGTTTTGAGGATCCGAAAACAGTTTCAAAATTCAGCTGTTCATCGGAGGCATCGAGGTTGAACATAAGTTCGAATATGTCCTGCTGTACTTCATCCGGACGACAGTTTTCCTTATCGACCTTATTAACAACAACAATTGGTTTAAGACCGAGATTGATAGCTTTTCCAAGAACGAATCTTGTCTGAGGCATAGGACCTTCAAATGCATCGACCAGGAGCAGAACACCGTCGGCCATTTTAAGTACCCTTTCCACTTCGCCGCCGAAATCGGCGTGACCGGGTGTATCGATAATATTGATTTTTACACCTTTGTAACTAACTGCAACATTTTTCGACACTATTGTAATGCCCCTTTCCCTTTCCAGGTCGTTGCTGTCGAGTATAAGGTCGCCTGTCTCCTTTCTCTCATCAAGGACCTTGCATTCCTGTATGATCCTGTCGACCAGGGTAGTCTTTCCATGGTCAACATGGGCAATAATAGCAATATTTCTTATTGATTGCATAAAAATATTTAAGACCTGCAAAAGTAATATTGTTAGCTTTATTAATGTAAAAAACACTGAAAATTAATTTATAGGAAAAAATTTATATATTTCGGCAAACTTTAAAAACAGCCTATATGAAAAAACTGATTTTCACATTTTTCCTAACATCAATGATCCTTACATCGCTTGTTGCGCAGACAGGCAATCTCGAAGTCGGGATGAAAGCTCCGGAATGGTTACTCACGGATGCCGACAGGAAGGAATTCACGATGGATTCATGGCCTGGCAAAGTATTGCAGATAAACTATGTAGATCCCGATGAATCGGATCTTAATGATCCGTTCAATGATGCTGTAAACAAGGCTGCTGATGTCGATAAGATCATCAACAGGGATTATTTCAAGGGTTTCGGCATTGTCGACTGCAAATCGACATGGAAGCCGAACGGCCTGATAAGGATGATCGCCGGCAAGAAGGCAAAGAAATACGACACCACAATACTGTTCGACTATAAGGGTGTCCTTCAACAGGACTGGGGAATGCCTAAAGACAGCTATACTGTTGTTATAGTCGATAAAAACCGTGTTTGCAGGGCAATTTACAAGGGAAAAATACCCGAATCGGAAAATCAGAAGATCATTCAGCTGATTATCGATCTGACAAAGGAATAGTATTAATATTATTTCTTCTCTGTGTTTCTCCGTGCTCATCTGCGTTCTCTGTGTAAGTTCATATTTTCGTTCATGGAACCACAATGGCGGCGGAGAGACACAGATTCCTTTTATAAATAATCAGTAATAATGAAGGTCCCGAATCTCCTTATAATCGCAGGCACAGGCAATAAATCAGGAAAGACCACAATGGCCTGCCGGCTTATTGAAAAATTCAGGGATCTGAACATTGTGGCTGTTAAGATCACACCTCATTTTCATGAGACAACACCTGGTCTGGAGCCTGTGACAGAAAAGCCGGGATTATCGCTTTATGAGGAAAAAAACAGTACAACATCAAAGGATACGTCGAGGATGTTAGCGGCCGGTGCAGCCCAGTCATTTTTTGCCAAGGTCACTGATGATACACTGCCAGATGCCTTTACTGAAATTCTGAAGCGAATACCGGAAGGAGCGCCGGTGGTATGCGAATCGCCTGCATTAAGATATTATTTCGATCCGGGGCTGTTCATCATTATGAAATCGCTTCAGGCAGACAATCAGAAGAACCTCGACGGATTGTTAAAATTTTCACACAAGGAATTTACTCTCAATGACATATCCGGCAATGCACTGCTGCCGGTGGGTTTCAGTTACGGGACATGGTTCAGCCTCTGATACAGGTCAGCCGATTTCGCTGATGTCAGAGATATCGCTTCCAAGTTTTGCCTTTATTCTCTGCAGATCATTTTTCATTGCAGCAATCGACTGGTATATCTGCTTTTCGGGAAGCACAGGCTCGGGAAGTTCGTTTGAAATATAGTTCACGAATTTCCATATTTCCTTTACCTCATTTATATGCACCTCATATGGTTCATAAAGAGGATTAAGAGAATAAAGTACAAGTTTCCCGTTTTTTAAAATATTATTCTCCAGTATTTTGAAGACGATGCCGTCATTAAGGGTAAAGACGATATAGGCCTTACCGTTCACTATATCCATCCAGTCCTGTACAAACTCTCCCGTAACCCATGAACCGTCGGGTATGGGGTGCATTGAATCGCCCTTGAGCTGGAATGTCCGGTATTTTCGTTTGTTTGAAAGGAAAGGCAGGCTGAAGACAGGCAGTTCGCCTATATATTCGGGATCGGCATAACCTGTTGTATAGCCTGCCTTTGCCTTTTCGGCGACAAGTTCGATGTTTTCCCTGTTTTCTGAATTTACGGTTGTAGTAAGCACCCTCAGGTTGCTTCCCTTTACATATGCATCATATCCGCGTTCGAGTTCACCAAGCTGGCTCTCCGACAGGCGTGTCATGTCAATTTTGAGGAGGGTGTCGATCGACATGTTGAAATAACCCGAGAATGATATGAGTATATCTATTCCGGGCTGGGCCACTCCGTTCTCATACCCGCTGAGGGTGGAACGTTTCAGGTCAAGGGCTGCAGCGACATCATCCTGTGTCCTGTCCCTTCTTTTTCTTAAAAATTTTATGTTCGAAGCAAAATACATATGAAAATATTGATTATATTGTAATCATAAATTTGATTAATTTTTAATCAAAAATATATAATAAATAATTAATGTGCAAATTTTTTATAAAAAAAATAAGGCTGTATTATAAAGTAGGATTTTCTGTTAATAATACTTTGTGCACTTGGTGAAATCCTTTGTGTCCTTTGTGGTTCAATGATTTATATTTAACCACAAAGGTACACCAAGGAAAACACAAAGGACTCAAAGGACTCTTAATGCGCCCAACATAAAATGTTTTTATCAGGCAACATAGAAAGATCTGTACTTCACCTCGACATGGATACATTCTTTGTATCGGTGGAGAGGCTTAAGAACAGCAGGCTCATGGG
>Ga0116171_10001545_pt1 | contig 22665 bp, 21 predicted proteins | sample AD_JPNHW2_MetaG_FD_89798 | JGI IMG/M metagenome (GOLD analysis project Ga0116171, IMG submission 89798) | Active sludge microbial communities of municipal wastewater-treating anaerobic digesters from Japan - AD_JPNHW2_MetaG | ecosystem: Engineered > Bioreactor > Anaerobic > Digestate | place...
AGCGTCGCGCATGTATGGAGTGAGGGAAATCAGCGTGCCCGATTTCGCCGCGGGCGCGAGGTCAAAGCCGTTTCCGATGACCAGGTTGGCATCCAGTTCGCCCGCGGCCAGTCCATCCGCAACCGCGGATAAGCTGCCGCCCGAACCCGGGACGACGCGCAGCCCCCATGCGTTGTTGGTATTGAAATTTTCTACCAGGCTATTGAAGGCTGCTTCAGACTCATTAATCCATGGGTACAGCACAGTTAATTCCAGTCCGTTCAGGTCTGCCAGTTCGGCGGCAGGGATTGGCACCGCCGTGGCGGTGGGCGTTTGGGTCGGCGTGCTGGTGGCAGTCGGCGTGGGGAGCCTCGGCGCGGCGGTCGGGAGCGCAGCCGTCTCGGAAGGCAGCGGCACCGCCGTGCCAGCCTGGCAGCCTGCCAGCATAAGCGTCAAAAGTATCGGTACCAGGATATGACAATTTTTTTTATTAGAATTCGACACAGTGCACCTTAATTTTCAGGCGGGAATGGATGGGAGTCGAACCCACCACGGCTCGCAGCGCGACCCGACACTGATTTTGAAGACCAGGAAGCCCACCGGGACCTAACCATTCCCACGGCTAAGCATATCCGAAATGGAAGAGGCTTGTCAAGCTGCCCGTTCCGGTTTGAAATGCCAGAATCCGTAACTGGCAGCCGCATTTTCGCGGCAGTCTATTGTATAATGTGCATCCGACTCAAATTACAGAGGAAATCGATGACCGCAGAATTAAACCACACCCCTGATTGGATAAAAAATGCCGTTTTTTATCAAATCTTCCCCGACCGCTTCGCCTGGAGCCCCAGGGTGGAAAAACCGAATAACTTTGAATCCTGGGACAGCGCCCCGACCGCGTACGGCTTTAAAGGCGGGGACCTGTTGGGCGTGGCGGAGAAATTGGATTATCTGGAAGACCTGGGTATCAACGCCATCTACTTCAACCCGATTTTTCAATCCGCCAGCAACCACCGCTACCACACCCACGATTATTTCCAGGTTGACCCGCTTTTGGGGGGGAACAAAGCCTTCAAAGAACTGCTGACCGAAGCGCATAAGCGCGGTATCCGCGTCATTTTGGACGGCGTTTTCAATCATTCCAGCCGCGGCTTCTTTCAGTTCAACCATATCCTGGAAGTCGGAGAGAAGTCCCCTTACCTGGATTGGTTCTTTGTGCACGGCTTCCCGCTGCATGCCTATGAAGGCAGCCCGAATTATGACTGCTGGTGGTCGCTGCCCGGGCTGCCCAAGTTCAACACCAATAACCCGCAGGTGCGCAAATATATCCTCAGCATCGCCCGCCATTGGCTGGAGGAAGGCATTGACGGCTGGCGCCTGGACGTCCCCTTTGAAATTGACGACGACGACTTCTGGCGGGAATTCCGCGAGGTAGTCAAGACCGCCAACCCGGACGCTTACATCGTCGGCGAAATCCCGACAGAAGCTCAGCGCTGGATGCGCGGCGATATGTTCGACGCGGTGATGAATTATCAGCTGACGCGCGCCTGCCTGGCTTTTTTTGGCGGCAGCAAAATGGACAGCGTGCTGGCGGAAGGCATGATGGGTTTCAATGTACCGGAGCCGATGGACGCAGCCCAGTTCGCCAGGCGCACCCGGGAATTGCTCAGTATCTACCCGCAGGAATTCGCCTACGCGCAGCTCAACCTGCTCGACAGCCACGATATGCCGCGCTTCCTGAGCCTCGTCAGCGAGGACACCCAGCGCCTCTACCTGGCTTATCTCTTCATGATGACCTACCCGGGCGCCCCGTGCATTTACTACGGCGACGAAATCGGCCTGACCGGCGGCATCGACCCGATGTGCCGGAAGTCCTTCCCGTGGGATGAAAGCGCCTGGAACACAGGCCTGCGCGATAAAATCCGCGAGCTGACCCTTTTACGGCATGCCATGCCCGTTCTGCGCACGGGCGAGTATCTGCCCCTGCTCACCGAGGGTTCGCTTCTGGTCTACGCGCGCAAGGACAGCGAAGACGCTGTCATCGTCGCGATTAACCTGGAGAACAGCCCTCAAACCGTCACTTTGCGCGTGGACGGTTTGCTGGCGGAGGAGAGCCTGCTGCAAGACCAGCTCAGCGAGAAACAAGTGGAAGTGAAAGCCGGCGAAATCCGGGACCTGACGATCCCCAGGATGAGCGCGCTCATTCTGGCCTGACTTCTTGCATAGGAAAACGAAGCGCGCGGAGATTAAACTCTCCGCGCGTTTTTTTATCCCAGCAAACCCAGCAGCCAGGGTTCGATCCATGGAAAGACCCGCGCCGCTGCCAAACCGCATAAGATGCCGATGATCCAGCCGACCACCACATCCGAGAGGTAATGCAGCTTCAACGCTACGCGGGAAAGCCCCACGCCCAACGTCCAGGCGGCCATCCCGGCGATCAACCCCGGAGCAGCCGCCGTGCTGACCATCACCGCGATGCCGGCCGCGCGGGCGGCGTGCCCGGACGGGAAGGAATGCGGGTCGCTGACCCGGTAAATCTGCCCCCATTCCCCTTCCGGGCGCGGGCGGCGAATGATGAACTTTAGCGCCAACACGAATACCGCCAATCCGATCAAACCAACCATCCAGAACAGGGTTCGCGCACGCACTTCCACGCTTCCGAAGAAAAGCAGCAAGCTGAGAAAAATCAACCAGTACCATGAATCGCAGCTGTGCCCCAAAAAGATGTACAGCGAGCGCAGCAAACCAGGCTTCTCTTCCACGACCAGCCAGGCGGAAAGGCACGCGTCCAGCTTCAGCAAACGCTGGATGAAGGACCCCCCGCTTTCCATAGGGGTTTCCTGGTTTTCTGGTTGGGATAGTTTCTGCTGTTCGGACATATCTGTATTGACCATTGGCGCGGATTCAAATGAGGATTTTATCATACGCTCCATCTCACCGGATAATAACGTTTATCCCCGGATTCCGCCTGCCCGGCTACCCCTCAAACGCGTCCCTTTGACCAGACGCGCACTTTGGGTATGTTATGATTACGCAACTATATTGCTTGAGGTGCGCATTGGAAACGATTCATCTGGCTGTTTTGTGGGACATGGATGGCACCATCCTGGACACTCTTGACTTGCATTACCTGACCTGGAAAGAAGCCTTCAGCGACCGCCCCACACGTTTTTCCCGCGAACTTTTCCGCGCTAACTTTGGTGGGAACAACCGCAGCACCGTCCCGATTTATCTGGGTTACGAGCCCGATGAAGCCTATTACCAGCATGTGGTCGCGTTAAAAGAAAACCTGTTCCGGGAGCAAATGGCTGAAAAAACGCAGCTCTTCCCCGGCATCCTTGATTGGTTTGCCTACTTTGCCAGGCTCGGCGCGAAGCAAGCCATCGCCTCCTCCGCTATGCTGGAGAACATCACGAAAGTGGTGGACGCGTTCGGTATTCGGAAATACTTTGATGCTTTGGTGCCGGGGGAAGACTTGCCCTCCAAACCCGCCCCGGATATTTTCCTGCGCGCCGCCCAATTACTGGGCGCTCCTCCCGCCCGCTGCGTGGTCTTCGAAGACTCCATTCACGGGATTAATGCCGCCAAAGCTGCCGGCATGGTCAGCGTTGGTGTGGCAGGCACCACCCGTTTTGCCCCCGGGGATGCGGACTTTCTCTTGGATGACTATACGCAAGACCCCGCCGCCCTCACCAGCAAAATCCTGGCCTTGATGGACTCCCGCCTGCCCGCTTAAAACTGAAGAAAAGGAATTGCCGCAATCAGAGCGAATCCGACGGCGACAATCAGCACAGCGATGACCACATCGTTTTTCTGGCGCGTGTCCTGCACGCGCGGGGCGGTCTGGCTGAACCGCAGCTCCCATTTGGGACCTGCCAAAAACGCGAACAAGCCGCCGGCAATCGCGCCGCCCAGATGCCCAAAGTTATCAATATTCGAGCCGGGAGCAAGCCCGATGGCGATGTTCAGGAAGAAGATAAACACCAGGTTGCTCAGCATCGCGCGGGCGCGCGGGCCAAAAAACTGCCGGTTTTGCAGGATGAGCAAGATCTCCGCCGCGAGCAGCCCGAAAATGCCCGTGGAAGAGCCCAGAGAGTTGTACGGTGAAAGCACAAACGAAAGCACGTTCCCGCCAAACCCCGCAATCAGGAACAAAATCAGGAAGCGCCAATGCCCGTAAATGCCTTCCAACTGTCGTCCCAGAATCCACAGCGCGTATAGGTTTAAACCGACGTGCAGGATGGAGCCGTGCAGCAGGACGGGCGTGATTAGCCGCCAAAGCTGACCTGCCAGAATGGCGCTGCTGCTTTTGCTGAGCAAGGCGGCCGGCAGGTCATATCCCAGGAACTGCGTCGAAAGCATCTGCGCGATAAAAAACAGGGCAATCACCCCCATCAAGACATAAGTTACGATGGGTTTATTCAGCTCAAGCGCCACCCTGCGCGTCTGCGCCGGGGCCTCAGGCGGCGTCTGGTTTTCCAGCGGGGTTTGGTCGCTCACAGGCACACCTGCCGGGGGTGCACGCGGTGGTGTTCCGCGCTGATGATATTTTGGATGGCGTCCACGGTCTCGTGCAGTTGACAGTCCGCGTTCACCACGATGTAATCGAAGGCGTCCAGCTTTTCGTATTCCTGCTCTGCGGTCTGAATGCGCAGCATGCATTCCTCAGGGGATTCGCTGCAGCGCCCTGCCAGGCGCGCGATCCATTCCTCCCGCGAGTTGGCAGTCAGAAAAATCAGCACAGCCTCAGGGCATAGGGAGCGGATGGTCATGGCGCCCTGCACGTCCAGGCGCATAATTACATCCTTGCCGGACTGCAGAGCCCGGCGCACCTGTTCGCGCGGGATGCCTTTGTAGTCCGAGTATACCCGCGCGTGTTCCAGCAGCTCGCCAGAGGCTATCAAGCTTTCAAATTCCTGGCGGGAAACAAAGAAATAATCCACGCCGTCGCGTTCTTCCGGGCGCGGAGGGCGGCTGGTCATGGTGACCACGAAATGCGTGCTGGGGTTTTCCTGCCGCAGGGCCTGTACCACGGCGTCCTTCCCAATCCCGGAAGGGCCGGAAATGACGATGAGCAGCGGCGTAAAGGGTTCAGGGCCAAAATGAAAAACAGGTGGAGTCATGGATTTTCCCGTATTCTGCGAATTTGTGCCTTGATTATAAGCCATCTGGCCTGAATGCAAAGAAAACCTGTAGACAGAAAACCTGTAGACAGGAAGGTGTCCGATTTGGGGTTTTCCTGATTGCGGGCTATACAAATTTAGAGGGCGGGCCAGTTTCTACAGCGCGTTCAAAACCAGTCTGCCCATCGCTGCTTGCGCCGCGCGTCGGTTTATCATTCTTGAGAGTAATTTCCTGGGGTTCGCGACCGCGAGAGCAGCGCGTTGAAAGCGTTCAGAAAAAGGAGTCTACATGGCAAAAGCAGTCGTGATTAATGGCAGCCCAACCTTGGATAAGGGCAGAACTGCCTTCATGCTCGCCCCGTTCATGCAAGGCATGCGCTCGGCAGGCGCAGAAATCTCGCTTTATTATGCCAGCAAAATGGATGTGCCTACCTGCACCTGCGGGAAGATGGCTTGCTGGAATATACACCCCGGCGTGTGTGTTTTCCAGGATGAGATGGACGCCCTTTTAGAAGCGCTGAAGTCCGCGGAATTTCTCGTTTTTGGGGTGCCGGTATTCATCCAGCTCCCTTCGGCTTTCCAATCCGTTCTGAACCGCCTCGTGCCGATGATGGACCCGGGCTCAGCTGTCTTCGTAAATGGCAGGACCCGCGCCAAGCTGAGAGCGGAATACGCGCTCAGGCGCACAGCGCTGGTCGCGGTGGGTGGTTGGTGGGAAGTGGAAAACCTGGCGCTGGTCGACCGCATCATCACTGAATTATCAGCGGATAGCGGCGTTATCTACGCTGGCGCGGTTCTGAGGCCGCACGCCTACGCCCTGCAAAGTAAGCGGGTAACAGACGAAGCAAAAAAGGAAGTGTCAGAAGCGGTTAAGCAGTGCGGTCAGGACCTGGTCGCCACCGGCGGAATGAACCCCGCGCTGCTCGAGATGGTTTCCCGGCCGTTGATACCCTGGGAGTGAAAGACGCTAAGGCTGCTCTGCCAGCACGCCTTGCAGGTCTTCAAAAGAACGCACCCCACGCACGGCAGCGATGAAGCTTTTCAGGTCGGGGCTGCGTGCCCATAATCTGCGTACCAGCGGTCCTACCGGGTCGCTGCCGGAAGCGCCGCCGCCGGGCTGGTCGTTATAAGAGCCGTAAAACGCGAAGTATGCCTGGTTCAGCTTGCGCAGCTGGTAACCCTGCTCCCAAAAGAATTGACGGCGGGCTTCCATATAGGCTTCAGCCTCGTCCACTTTCCCCTCGGCCAGCAGTTCATCCACACGCACGCGCGTTGTGCGCATTTCCGCACGAAAATTAAACGCCCCGGCATCCTCCTTGCTTTCTTCCGGCAGGCGCGAGCGCATTCTCGGACCCGGCAGCGGGAGAGTATACTGAGGGAAGTCGCGCGCGATCATCTGCCGGCTGATTTCCTTTCCAACCAGGCTGGCAACTGTCTCGTTTATAGTGCGCATCTGCGCGCTCGCATCGTAGCGCATACCCAGGGGTGTAAAAGAAAGGTAATTGTAATCCACTCATGCGCAACGGTCTCTGTCAGCCAGTTGAAATCTGTTGTGCGCATGACCATGGTCGGGTAAGCTCCCAGCCCGCCAATCGGTTCGACCAATGCGGAAACCTTGTATTTCTCGTAGATACCGCTCTCGATGGCTTCCTTTTGGAGCGTGTCCAACCCGGCGATGAGGTTGGTGGAGAAGAGTGTGCGGATTTCCTCCCGCGGGGAGACAATCAGGTTCAGCGGCAAATCCGTCACCTGGTAGAGCACCGGTGGAAGCACCTGCCCGCCCAGCCCAAACCCGAGCTCGAGCAGCAGGCTTTCCGTGCGGGACTGCACCACAGATTCGGTCAGCGGGGAAAGCTGCGCCAGGCGTATTTTCGCGCGCGTCAGCTCCTGGCGCGTGCTCGCGATGACTGCCGCGCGGTTCGCGAGCTTCGGCTGGGAAACTGCCTGGTCAAGCTGGGCGCTCCACTGGGCAGTTGCGCCCACCTGTTCCAGGTAGGTCTGCAAAAGCAGGTTTTGCTGGTCCGCGTTCAGGAATTTTTCCGCTCGCAGCGCTGCGAACGATGCTTTCTGGAAAAGCGCTTGTGCTGTCCACTCGGTGAAGTCGAATTCGACTTCACGGCTGAATTCCCGCATCCGCTGGGTAGAGTCCCAAAGCGCGGCGGAAGAGGAGGAGAGCAGCAGCAATAGCAGCCCAAGCGTGAGCGTGAGCCTGAAAGTAAGCTGTGTCAAATTCACCTGGTACGAAGTTTTCACGCACCCATTTTAGCACGCCAGCTCAGGCGCGCTTCTCAGAAGCTTACCTCACGCCTGAAATCAGGCTGCAAAACAGTATAATTTGTCACGAACCAGAAAGGGACTCATGCACAAATCTGATTACCTGAATGTGCTCCAACAAAGGTGGCAGGAATTCCTGGATTCGATTGCCGGGCTCAGCCCGGAGCAAATGAAGCTCCCGGGAGTTTGCGGCACCTGGTCGGTCAAAGACATCATCGGGCATGTTACAAGCTGGGAGCAGGAGACACTCTCCACCCTGCCGGCGATCTTGGCGGGCGGGTCAGCGCCGGTCTATTCCCAACTCTACGGCAGCATTGACGCGCTGAATGCCTATATGGTGCTGGGTAAAAACCGACAGGACCTGGACGAAGTGCTGGAAAACCTTCATAAAGTCCACGCGAAACTGCTAAAATTCCTGGAGGAAGTTGACCCGGCGCAGTTTTCTGAGGAAACCCCGTTTCTCGTCCGCCTGAGCATGGATACCTCCGAGCACTACCCGGAGCACGGCGCTGCCGTCCTTTCCTGGCGGGCAAAGCAAGGGCTGTAAGCATATGCAAAACGCCCAGGATGCACCCAAGACGATACCCGAATACATCGCTGCTCTTCCAGCTGAAAAACAAGCCGTGCTGAACATCGTCTTGGAGGCAGTCCGGGCAGCCGCCCCGGGCGCGCAGGAAAAGTTGTCTTACGGGATGCCAGCTTTCTTTCTGGACGGTATTCTGGTGTACGTCGGCATGCAAAAGCGCCACGTCGGCTTCTACCCGACGCCGGAAGCCGTGGCGTTCTTCGCCGGAGAGCTGCGCGGCTTCAAAACTTCAAAGGGAGCGGTGCAATTCCCGCTCGACCAACCCGTTCCGGTCGAGCTGGTGAAGAAAATTGTCCGGCACCGCATCGAGGTTAACCGCGCTGCAATTGCCGCGGCTTGACTGCGCACAGGCCGATCGGGGCTGCAGCTGCCCGTTTGCAGTATAATTTCACGCAAGGTGCTAAGGAATAGCAGCAGCCAGGGAGCCATGCATGAAAAAGCTTTCTACCAACACCATCATCATCCTGATCATTATCCTGCTGGCGCTTTTGTGCGCCTGTATCGCCTGCATTTTCACCATCACAGGCAGCACGCTGCTCAACCGCTGGGGCTTCGACCTTGAAACCAGCCTGCCTACGCAGCCGGGCTCCGTGGAACAGACACCCCTGCCTGAGCTGCTGCAGGAAGCGCTGGACGAAGACATCCCCCAATCAGATTTGGTTCTGGCACAGGCCAACCTGGCCGCGCTCAAAGAGGAAGTCGTTCCCATCAATGACCCGGTGGACCTGGCAGAACGCCTTGGCGGGAAAACCGACGTGCCTTCCACGCTGCCCGACCTGGCCGCGCCGTATGAGGTCGGAGACCGTAAGACCTTTTGGGTCTCGAACTCCGACACCAACGAAAACTTCCAGGTGGAAGCCGTCTTGCGCTTCCGCGGCGACAATATTTATTTCTGGATTGAAGACGGCGTTTCCTATCGCGAATCCGACCTGACGCGCCTGGCAGAAACTGTTGACCAGGAAATCATCCCGACCAACCGCGAATTCTTCGGGATTGAATGGAACCCGGGCGTGGATAACGACCCGCGTTTTTACGTGCTGTACGCCGGCGGCTTGGGCTCGTCTATTGCCGGGTATTTCTCTTCAGCGGATGAAGTGCACCCGGAAGCGCATCCTTATTCCAATGCGCACGAAATGTTCCTGATGAATTCTGATGCGGTAAGCTTGTGGGAAGATTATATCTACGGCACGATGGCGCACGAGTTCCAGCATATGATTCACTGGTACCAGGACCGCAACGAGGAAACCTGGGTCAACGAAGGCTTTTCCATGCTGGCGGAGCATGTAAACGACTATGACGCGGGCGGTTTTGATTACGATTACCTGCTGTCTCCCGACCTGCAGCTTACGGATTGGGGCGCTGAAACCAGCGAAAACGGTCCGCATTACGGCGCCTCCTACCTCTTCATGACCTACTTCCTGGACCGCTTCGGAGAAAAAGCCACCAAAGCGCTGGTCGCGCACAAAGAAAACGGCTTTATCAGCCTGGAAGCAGTGATGCGTGAACTCAACATCATCAACCCTTCCACGGGCGCGGTCTACAGCGCTGACGAAGTCTTTATGGACTGGGCTGCCGCCAACTACCTGCTGGACCCAAACCTGGAGAATGGCCGCTACGATTACCGCAGCTATTCGCCTTCTCACGCGCGCGCCAGCAGCAGCCTGAGCGCCTGCCCTGCATCTATTATCAGCGATGTGTTCCAATACGGCGTGGATTACATCGAAATCAGCTGCCCGGGCAGCTACACCCTCAATTTCCAGGGTACGCAGGCTGTCAGCCTCCTGCCCATCGAGGGGAGCGCCAGCACCTTTTTCTGGTCCAATCTTGGAGACGAATCCAATATGTCCCTCGAGCGCTCCTTCGACCTCACAACCATGAGCGGCCGCGCTGAGCTGAGCTTCCGCACCTGGTACGACCTGGAAAAAGACTACGACTACGTCTTCCTCTCCGCCTCAACGGACGGCAAAAACTGGCAGATTCTGAACACCCGTACCTGCACCACCAGCAATCCTTCCGGGAACTCGTTCGGCTGCGGCTGGAACGGCAGCTCCCAGGGTTGGATCAGCGAAAGTGTGGACCTGTCCCGTTTTGTCGGTTCGCTGGTAAGTATCCGCTTCGATTATGTAACCGACGCCGCGGTAAACGGCAAAGGCATAGCGCTGGACGACTTCCGTCTGGACGCCATCGATTACACTTCCGACCTGGAAGAAGATGGCGGCGGCTGGCAAAGCGCCGGTTTTGTGCGCCTGGGCAACACCCTGCCGCAATCCTACGCGCTGCGCCTGATAACGCTGGGAGATGAACCCAGCGTGCAGACCATCACGCTGGATGAGAAAAACCGCGCGGAAATGAGTTTTACCATTGGCAGCGGGGTGGAAAAGGTCGTCCTGGTGGTCTCTGGCACCACCCCCCTCACGCGCGAAAAAGCGGTTTACGAGCTGCAAATCCGGTAGAAACACGAGAGGCTGGCAGGTACGAACTGCCAGCCTCTTTGGATAAGTTCCTTCAGCCGGGTTTAGAGATTTCCCAGGGCTTCCACCATATTGGGGTAGACCGTAAAATACTGCAGGATGCCAATCAGGTCCATGGAATCCCGCACATTGTCATTGAGCGCCACCAACACCAGGTCCCGGCGCTTTTTCTTGAGTTCTTTCTGCACGCGAATAATCGACCACCAACCCGCGCTGGAAACAAAACTGATATCGGACATATCCAGGACAATATCTTTATCGGTGGGGATCAGTTCGGTCAGAACTTTTTCGAGCTCTCCGGCGGTGGCGCTGTCATAGCGGCCGACTGCTTTCACAACAATACAGCGTTTGTAATCCGTTTTTGTAAATTCCATAGCAATCCTTACGCTTTGCAATAGAGGTAACCAATGGAAATATTATAACAGCTATAAACGCCGATATTCTGGCAAACCTGTATAATATGCGTCTATGCGATATTACATCTGGACTGAAGGCTGTCAAATGAACACCGCGGACTCCCGCCGGCTGTCGCGTTCGCTCGAAAACCTGGGCTTTGTAACCGCTGCCAATGTCGAAGACGCGGACGTGATTGTCTTGAACACCTGCGTGGTGCGCCAGAGCGCTGAAGATAAAGCGCTTGGGCGCCTGAGTTCCCTGAAATCCCTCAAGCAGCAAAATCCCCAACTGGTCATCGGACTGATGGGCTGCCTGGTTGGCGTGCACGGCAACCTCGCGCTGCAAAAACGCTTCCCCTGGGTGGATGTCTTTTCCGCCCCTTCCGACCCGCAACCGCTGCTGGACTTCCTCACAAACCGGCAGCAAGCCGACCGCGCTCAAAGCTGGCGCATGAACATTGACAGAATGCTCGATGAAGAATTCGGCGTGGCTGTCCCCGGCGAACAGCGCGCGGTTTCCGAAAACCTGCCGGTGGTGCTCGGCTGTTCACACGCCTGCGCGTACTGCGTAATCCCGCTCAAGCGCGGGCGCGAACGCAGCCGCGACGCGCTGAGAATTGTGCGGGACGCGCGTACCTTCGCCGGTCAGGGCGTGAGCGAAATTGTGCTTTTAGGACAAATCGTCGACCGTTACGGCTTGGACCTGCCCGGCAGCCCGCGCCTGCCGCAGCTTTTATCTTCGCTTTCAGAAATCCCGCAAATCAAACGCTTGCGCTTCCTTACGTCGCACCCCAACTGGATGAGCAACGAACTGATTGCGAGCGTGGCGGAACTGCCCAAGGTGATGCCGCATATCGAGGTTCCTGTTCAGGCCGGCGATGACGGCGTGCTGCTGGCAATGCGGCGCGGTTACACCAACCAGCAGTACCGCGAGCTGGTGGTAAAACTGCGCGAACGCATTCCGGGTGTGTCCATCGCTACCGATATCATTGTCGGCTTCCCAGGGGAGACTGAAACAGCCTTTCAGAAGACTTACGAGCTCCTGGCGGATTTACGCTTGGATGTTGCCCATCTGGCGCGCTATTCCCCCCGTCCCGGCACCTATTCTGCCCGGGAACTGGCTGACGACGTACCGGCAGAAGAAAAGATGCACCGTTTCCGCCTGCTGGAAAACCTGCAGGAAAGCATCCTGAAAGAGCTCAACCAGGGATTGCTTGGGGAAGTCGTGCCGGTTTTGTTCGAATACCGCGTGAAAGGCCGCTGGTACGGGCGCACTCCTACCAACCGGATTGTGTTCGTGGATTCCGCTGAAGACCTGACCGGTCAGGAACGGCAGGTGAAAATCACCTGGACGGGCCCCTGGTCGCTGGTCGGCAGCCTGGAACCCAGCCTCTAATTCAGCTCAGGACCTTATCGGGATACTGGCAGAGCTCCACCAGCGGGCAGCGCGCGCAGGCAGGCTTGCGCGCCTGGCAGATTTCCCTGCCCAGCCGGATGAGATTCAAGTGCAGGGCATAATACTGCCCGGGGTCGGCAGCCGCTTCCAGGTATTGGTGCGTGCTGTCCACGTCCATTGCCTGCGGCCGCAAGCCAATTCTGCCCGAGACCCTGTAGATATGCGTGTCCACCGGGAAAGCCGGCATCCCCAGGGAAAACAGCAGCACGATTGCCGCGGTTTTTCGCCCCACGCCCTTAAAGCTGAGCAGCCATTCGCGCGCTTCTTCCAATGGCAGACCCCGCAGCCACTCCAGGTCAATAACGCCGCGCTCTGACCGGATGCGCTGCAAGGCGGCCTGAATGTTCGGACCTTTTTGGTTTGCCAGGCCCGCCGCCCTGATGACCTGCATGAATTCGTCCGGGTCAGCCTCGCACACTTCGTCCCAGCTGGTATAGCGCTGCCGGATTGCTTCGAAAGCTTTATCGCGGTTCAGGTCGTTCGTGTTCTGCGAGAGAAAGGTGCTGACCAGCTCATCCACGGCCGGAAGCGGATTCCGCCAAATTGGGAAGCCAAAAAACTGGTTCAGGCGTTCGTTCACCAGGCGCAGCCGCTCTCGGTGCTCTGCGGAAACTTCCACGGCAGCTTTCACGCGCCCTTTCTTAGCAGCAGCCTGCCAGCGCCGCCTTGGCCAGAGCGGAAATGCGCTTCTCGCCGGCTGTCAATCCGCGCCAATTGCGCACTACCTCATCCGCAAAGGGCCTGAAGGCTTCGCTGTCCAGCCGTTCCGCAAAACCGAAAACACGCAAAATCGCGGTCACCAGGCTGTAGGTGGCGCGCCGATCCGGGTCGCCGTCCGAAAATTTCATCGCGATGCCGATGCCGGGTCTTCCCTTTTCAGCATCCGGCAGCAAACCGATCATCTGATAGCCTTCCGCTCCTCCCTTGGAAATGAGCTTGTCCCCCAAAACTTGCATCAGCACAGTATCGAGTTTGCCGGGACCAGCCACCATGACAGGATAGGTACGCATGGCGTTTGTTATCTTTCTGCAGGCGCTCTGCCGCTGCGCGGGCAGCTCATGCGGGTCGCAAAGGCGCGCTGCTGCCCAGGCAAATGCGCGCAGAGGCAGGGCATAGACCGGCGCGGAGCAGCCGTCGATCCCGGGGATTAACGCGTCCGGGTTCACTCCGCTCATCTCCGCCATCACCGCGCGGATGCGCTGCTGCACTGGGTGGTCAAGCTCCAGGTAGTTTTCTTTTGGCAGCCCGCGCATACGCGCTGCGGCCAGCATGCCGCTGTGCTTGCCGGAGCAATTGTGGCGGTAGGGTGTGGGCAGTTCCCCGCGCAGGCGCATGGCTTCGCTCGTCGCCCGGTCAGAGGGGGAATGCACGCCGCACTGCAAATCCGCTTCTTGCAGTCCGGCTTTTTGATGGATACTGCGCAATACGTCCACATGCGAGTCGGTCCCGGAGTGGGAGGCACACATAATTGCCAGTTCCTCGTCGGACAGATCGAAATATTCCGGTCCTCCGCTTTCCACAAAAGGTAAGACCTGAAAGGGCTTCATGGAACTGCGCGGAAACGTAATCAGGTCAGGGTCGCCCGCGGAACAGAGCAGCTTGCCAAACACATCTACTACCGCGAATGCGCCAAAATGGACGCATTCCACAATAGCGCCGCGGGTCAGTTCGACTAACGGTGCGTACCCGAAATCTTGATTCATAGGCATTCCCTCAGGTTCTAAGCGTGGTTGAGTTCGTAGTACATGCTCAGCCCCCAGCGCAGGCGGTTGTAATACATATCGCTGGTGTTGGCATTCGGTTCGTAGCGCTGCATGATGATGGGGATAAGCGCGAGCACCTCATCCAGACTGGCCTTGCGCTCTATCAACGGAGAAAGCAGCGCATGGATTGCGGCGATGTGCCCGCTCGCCTGCTCAACCTGGCTCTGGTCGAGAACCCCGCTGCGCGCGGAAACAATCTGGTAATTGCGGTATTTTCTGCCGGATAAAGAGCTCAGGTCCTCAAGCCAACGCTCCAAATCGCAGTACGCCAGGAATGGCGGCTGATCCGGGAGAACAGTATCGCCCACAAAAATGACCTTCCTGGCGGGAAGTTCCGCCCAAATCCCGGCAAAATTGGAACCCGCGTGGTGTTCCAGCAGGATTTCGGTGTCATCGAGGTAGATTGAAAGCGCCTGAGTGAAAACAATTTCGGGCGGAATCAGGCGGAATGGGCTGACAAAGGCATCGTGACCTTCCCCGGACTGCTGGCTCTCCTCCGTGAGCTTTGAAGCCAAAGGTTTGGCCTTCTCCTGTGCCAGGCTGTTGATATGCGTCACGATAACGCAGTCTGTGCCCTTGATACTCAATAAGCGGTCGTAGTTGGTATCCAGGTGCACCAGAAATTTCGGTTCTCCGGTGATGAGGCGGGCCGTCCCGCTGCGCCAGGAACGCATTTCGTCCTGCCGGCTGGGGGAATCAATGAGAACGGAGCCCGCTTTTCCCCGGATGACCCCTGTCACCAAACCGAGGGAGTTGTGTTCGACAAACACATTAGGGGCGATTTCCTGCATACTGACAGACCTCCTGCACTTTTTGCTGCCGGTATTATAGCGAAGAATCCCCTTATCGCCAAACCGGAAGAGAAGCTTCGTCTGGCTCTCCGGCAGGCCGGGCTTTTGCGCTCCGTGGTTGCTACTACTCAGCGTCGGAACACAGCGGGATGACATCTTTGTTGCTGCTTCCGTTCAAGGGCAGGTTAAAGTAAGGAGAGGGGTCCAGCGTGTTCGTGAACTCGAGTTCATTAAGGTATTTGCCGCTGCCGTTATCCCGCACGATGGAAAAATGCAAATGCACGCCTGTAGGGCTGTCTGGATTACCGGAGTAGTTGCCCTGGTAACCAAGCAAATCGCCCCTGCGCACTGGCGCTTCCCGCGTGCCCGGCGGAAAGTCAGCGCTAATCAAGCCCTTCCCCTGTGGGTCCGCAAGATGCGTCATATAGAGCCAGATTTGCGTGCCAGGATGGAGCGGGTCATCCGGGACGCGGATAATCAGGCTGCTTTTCCAGCCCTCTTCGCGCGTCAGGTACCCGTCATAAGGCGCGTACACGGGAGTCAACCCGACGGCCGTCCCCGCAAAAATGTCTATCCCCTGGTGTTTTTGGAAGGGTTTGAAGCTGTCTCCCCACAGGTAACCGACAAACCCTTCGCTCGGGAAGCTGAAGGGCGCATCCCCGCAGCGGGCAAGCGCGCTCATTTTCCAATCCGCGTGCTTTTCGGGCGCGCGGATAAAGGCAATGACAGCCGCGCTGCGTTTGCCCAGGTACGCGCGATAAAGCGAGAAACCCGCCAGCGCGACCAGACCGGCAAGCGCCGCTCCGAGGATGATTTTTCCACGTTGGTTCATAAGCCTTGCGTCCTTTGCGTCTTGTTTCTAATAAATTATCTACATATTGTATGCAAGAATCTGATATCCCGCAGGTAGAGTACAGACAGGTAAAACATTGAAGTGAAAAGGAGACCAAAATGACCTTTTATATCAACCCCTACGGACGCAGATTACGGATGCAGGCACTTGCCAATGCCATGAACGAAATGGAGCGCGATTTTGAACCCGAGGTCGCTTTCCCGATGGACGTCAAAGCCACGCAGGAAGGCTACGAACTGAAAGCCTATCTGCCAGGAGTCAGCGCTGAGAATGTGGACATTCAGATTGTGAACGAAGTCGTTACGATCAGCGGCGAAGTGAAACTGGAACGCGACAAACGCACTGATTATCTGCTGGCGGAACTGCCGGTCGGACGTTTCCACCGCGTGATTTCGCTCCCCACGCCCTTGGACAGCAGCAAGGTTGAAGCCAGCCTGGAAAACGGCATCCTGACCCTGAACATCCCCAAAGCGGAAGAAGCCAAACCCAAATCCATCAAGATTACACAAAAGTAATCCTGATTGCGATACCAGAAAGAGCGCTGCCATGAATATGCAAGCGCTCTTTCGTTTATTTGCGTCCGAATCTGTATCAAATATTTGATTCAGCCTACGAAAATGCTATAATGCGTTAAGCATTAAGCGGGATGTGGAACTTTTCCAGCAATTTAAACGTCCTGAGTCCGAGTGATAAACTAATTTCGGGTCGGAACACAAGCACCCCCGAGCATAGTCCAAGGAGAAAAAATGAAAAAGCATCGTCTTCTTATCCAGGCAGCAGCACTCGTTCTCGTCCTCTCCCTTTTCCTGGGGGTCGGCAGCGTGCAGGCCTCTACGACTCCCACTTTTTCCATCTCTGCTGTGGAAAAAGACGTCAGCGTGACCATCGTGACCAAAGATTTTCCGGCCAACAAGACCTTTAAAGTTCTGATGGGCGAAATTGGCACCCGCGCGGAAGGCGGCATTGAAGTAGCCACTTTCAACTCAGGCGAAGGCGGCGTGTTTACGGCAAAGTTCAACATCCCGGCCGCCCTTAAGGGACGGGCGCAAATCGCGATTCGCACCGAGGGGACGGATAATCCCTATTACGCTTATAACTGGTTCTGGAACGACGCCAGCGGAACCTGGCCGGAACCATATGAGCCGGATGAAGAAATCCCCGACTGCGGCTGTGGGAATATCCCGACCTTCTCGATCGTGAGCGTTGTGAAAGGTGAGGACGTCACCATCCACACCTACAACTTCCCCAGGAACGTTGAATTCACGGTATTGATGGGCAAGATGTGGACGCGCGGCATCAATGGCATCGAAGTCGCCAAACTGAATTCCGGCGAAGGCGGCAGTTTTGAAGCCACCTTTGACATCCCTGAAGAACTAGCGGATGACGAACGCGTGTCCATCCGGCTGGAAGGCACCGGCGGTTATTTTGCCTACAACTGGTTCTGGAATAATACTGGCAGCGAGGCGCCTGTCCCCCCCGTGGAAGGCTATTCCGGCTACCCTTACTTCTTCATCGAATCGGTGGAGAAGGACAGCAAAGTCACCATCAAAGCCTACAACCTGCCGGCGGATTATGAGTTCAAGGTGTTAATGGGCAAAATGTGGACACGCGGAATCGGCGGCATTCAGGTAGCGACGCTGGAAACCGGCGAAGGCGGCACGTTGACCGCCACCTACGCTATCCCTTCCGATTTAGTCGGGCTCGAGCGCATCTCGATTCGCCTTCAGGGTGATTACTACTACGCTTACAACTGGTTCTGGAACAACACGGCCTACTAAGCAGCAGCGGAAATGCGAACGGGCTGATCTCTGAAGGGACCAGCCCGTTTCTCTCTGTCTCCTCACTTTGTACCATGTCAAGAATCGCCCCCGCTTTCAGCGGGTCTATGGTATGATAGCGGCTGGAGAATCATGGACAACAAAATTACAATCATCGAAGGTCCTACGCCCGATTTCAATATGATCGAGGACCCCCGGGAAGAAGGCAGCGCTTCCGCCTGGACGGTCGGCGTGTTGGAAGGACCGCTGCTTTACCGGGTCGCGACCACCAGCGTACGCTCGTTCGACAGCCAGGCGCTCTTGGAGCGCTGCACACGCGCCTGGAAGCAGAACCAAACGATGTTCCTGGAATACCGGGATGAAATCGGGCTGAGAAAAGAAGCCCAGATTATCGCAGCGCAAGCCCTTAGCGTGGAAGAAGGCGACGTGCTGCAGCTGTGGGTCCGCAGGGATCTGGAAGAAAGCGAGCAGTCGGATGACTCCGACGAGCTTGACATCGGGGACGATGACCTCCCCGACGAGCCTCCTTTTTAAGACCATCGGCCTCTCCTTTGGGAGAGGCTTTTTTGTGTTTTTGCTGGATACCCCTTGATATAGCCTTCGGGCAGCCCGAAAGCTGCCCGAAGTTCCTTTATAGCTGTGCCCCAGGAGGGAATTGAACCCCCAACCTAGGCGTTAGGAGTGCCTTGCTCTGTCCATTTGAGCTACTGGAGCGCGCGATGATTATATCATCCGAACGGCAGCACCGTCAGCGGATTGATAAAACCGCCCATGTAGCGGATTTCAAAGTGCAGATGCGCGCCGGTGGAATTACCGGTGCTGCCGGCTGAGCCAATCTGCATGCCCTGCGAAGCCGCGCTGCCGCAGTTGACGTAAATCGCGCTCAGGTGGGCATACACGGTCACATAGCCGTTGTTGTGGTCAATAATCACCACATTACCGTAGCCGCCGTTCATCCAACCCGCGTAGACCACCACGCCGCTGTCTGCCGCGTAAATGGGCGAGCCCATCCCCGCGCCGATATCGATGGCCAGATGCCCGGACCAATAGTTGTTCCCGGAAATTGTATGGACCGCGGAAGGCCAGATGAAGTAGCCGCTGCCGCCGTAATACATCCCGCTCGTGTCGCACTGGAAGAAAGGCGAAGTTGCCACGCCGGCTGCGCCGCGCGGAATTTCAGGGATGACCCACTGCATATATTCACGCGAGCCGCCCGGGACCATCACATACTGCCCGGCTTCAATCACCGGATTGCTCAGGTCCAGGTTGTTACCCACATACAGCTTGATGTCATCCACTGTTACAGAAAACCTGGCTGCCACCTTTTCCAGCGTATCTTTGGAGGTCCACTTGTACCAGATCCCGTCGGTCGGAGGGATTTTGAGCACCTGCCCGATGGAAAGTTCATGCGGATTGTCGCTGAGGATGTCGTAATTAGACCAAAGCAGCGTTTCGGGGGAGATATCAAATTTCTGCGCGATGCCAAAAACCGAGTCGCCTTCTGTGACTGTGTATTCCACCGCGCTGGTGCGCAGACTCGTGTCAATCTCGGTATGCGGGTTTGGCTCCCGGATCAGCGCCTCGTCAGTCGGTGGAAGCGAAAACTGCGGTGTGCTTTGCAGCGCAGCTCCCTCCACGCTTTCAGCGCTCTCTGGTTCAGCGCTGACCTGCGGCAGGTTGCTTTCCGCCATGGACCTGGCGATTTTTGGCTGCCAGGCCAGCACAGAAACCAACCCTGCGCAAATCATCAGCGTTACTATCCAGGAGAGTATGCTCTTCTGGCGTAAGCCGCCCCCTTTTTGACTTGAGTTTTGTTCGCTCATCCTTCCTCTTTCGTGCTGTCCAACCGCTTAATTATCGGTCAGACCTTCAAGAAATTCCGCGTTGGTCTTGGACTTTTCCATGCGCTGCAATATTGCCTCGGTCGCTACCGCAGTATCCATGCCTGCGCCTTGCGGCGGGTTGGCAACCATCTGCAGGTACATACGGCGCATCAACCAGGACCTCTGAAGAGTCTCGCGGTCCATCAACAGTTCCTCGCGCCGGGTCGAAGACCTTTCAATATCAATCGCGGGGAAAATGCGGCGTTCCTGCAAGCGGCGGGAGAGGTGCAGTTCCATGTTGCCGGTGCCCTTAAATTCCTCGTAAACCACATCATCCAGACGCGAACCGGTATCCACCATCGCCGTGGCGATAATGGTCAGGCTGCCGCCGTCTTCCAGATTGCGCGCGGCTCCAAAGAAACGCTTGGGCGGATACAGCGCGGAGGGGTCCATACCGCCGGAAAGCGTGCGCCCGGAGGGATTGACCACCATATTATACGCGCGCGCCAGGCGCGTCAGCGAATCCATCAGAATGACCACGTCCAGACCGTTTTCAACCAGGCGCTTGGCGCGGTCCAAAGAGATTTCCGCCATGCGCACATGCGCGTTCACCGGTTCGTCAAAGGTACTGGCAATCACTTCGGCTTCCACCGAGCGGTCCATATCCGTTACTTCTTCAGGGCGTTCACCGATGAGAGACATAATCTGGCGAACTTCGGGATGGTTGATCGCGATTGCGTTGGCAATATCCTTCAGGATGGTCGTCTTGCCGGCTTTAGGCGGAGAGACAATCATGGCGCGCTGCCCGCCGCCAATCGGCGCGATCAGGTTAATCATGCGCGTGGAAAGATTCTTGGGGTCATGCTCCAGATTGAGGCGGTAGTTCGGGAAGATTGGCGTCAGCGCTTCAAAGCGCACGCGTTTGCGCGCCTCATCCGGCGAGAGTCCGTTGATGGACTCAACCTTCAGGAGTCCGTAGTGCCGTTCCGACTCACGCGGGGGGCGCACATGCCCGATGACCAGGTCGCCTGAGCGCAGATCGTAGCGGCGCAACTGCGCCTGGGACACATAAACATCCTCAGGACCAATCCGATAATTGGAACGCAGGAAACCGATGCCTTCATTCATGATTTCCAGGATGCCGCCGCGCATTTCCAGGCCTTCCTGTTCCGCCAGTACCTGGGCGATTTTCACGATCAGCCCTTCGCGTTTCAAGCGAATTGGCTTGGGAAAGTTCAAATCTTCCGCGATGTGCCGCAGTTCCTTAAGGGTTTTTTTATCGAGTTCAAATATATCCATCTTCACCTTCAATGTGTGGGTTACAACATAATGCCCTTGACACTTCCGTCGCGTCTATTCCGACAGCAAATTTATGGTCAATTGGGTTATCAATTTTTGGGATGATTTCATTTCAATAGTAATAAGACGGGATTTCGCTCTGTTAACGAAGAGCCAATAAACTTTCTTGTCAGGATATTCGTGATGAGTATTTATTGATTATAACAGCTTTCTAAAAACGCGCAACTTTTGTCAAGCGCTTGTACACTGCGCCCGCTCCCGCTGGGATACCCGGCGCGCAAGTCGCAGGTCGGGCTGCGTTCCTCAGAAGGATATGATCGGCAGCTACAGTTTTTCATGGGCCTTGTAGCGTCTTTCAACCCGAATCGATCGGAAGCGTTGGAGGCGCAAGCCTCCCTACGGACATGCTTTCTCGCAGCTCTGGCTGCGCCTTTCGACCCGACGCGATCGGCACCATGAAAGGCGCAAGCCTCTTGAGAACATTAATGCTATAATCGCATTTACCTGATTTGCCGTCGGAGGAAAACCATGGCGACAAGCGCCAAAACCAAATCAAAAACCAAAAAAGCACCCGCAAAGACCTCGGTGAAACGCTCAACCCGCGCCACCACGGCGCGCAAGGCTTCCTCCACTCCCCGGAAAAAGACTGCCCCGAAAACGGTCAGCCGGCAAGCGCCTGCCCGGGCTACCAGCCGCAAAGCGCAGCCCGCGCCCAGGTCCATCACAATCTCCCCGCAACGGAAAGTAGATATTACCGGCATCGGATTGATTGTCGTCGGCGTGTTGACGCTTCTCAGCCTGGTGATTGGCAATGCTGGCGTTGTTTCCAAATGGTGGTCGGACCTGCTCTACAAAGCCGCCGGCTGGGGAGCCTACGCGGCGCCCGTCATCCTGATTTTGGCAGGCGCCTGGTTCCTGCTGCGCAACCTGGAGCAATTCCCGGACCTTTCCGGCGAACGCATGATTGGCATAATTCTGGCATTCTTCAACGCGCTGGCCTGGTTCCAGCTGATCAGCCAAAGGTCGGGCGCTCCTGGCGCTTCAGGCGGGGGTGCGGCGGGCCGCTTTATCCTGGATATCCTCTCGCGCGGGTTTGGGCGCCCTGGCGCGGTAATTCTGCTTATCGCCTGGCTGCTGATCTGTCTGGTGCTGTTGGTCGATTTTTCCATGTCCGACCTGACCCTTTGGTTGGCGGAGCGTCTGAAAGATAAACCGGCGCGCTTTGCCCGCTTTATTAAATCCAAAGCCGCGGCATTGCAGGCCAAACGCGCTGGACGCTCTGAGCAAAGCTTCGACGAAGAACCCGAACAGGCAGAAACGGCGCCAGAGCCTGCCTCCCCAAAGCGGACTGCTGCGCCCTCACCCCAGACCACCCCAGGCGCCGCAGGCGGCGGGCATGCCTGGGCGCTGCCCGACCCCGAAGAAGTGCTGCTGCCCAGCCCGGCTCAGCCGCCGGACCAGGAAAATGACCAGGACCGCGCGCGCGTGATTGAAGAGACCCTACGCTCTTTCAATACACCTTCGCGTGTGGTGGAAATCCGCCGCGGGCCGGCGGTGACAATGTTCGGGGTCGAACCGGATTTTGTCGAGTCGCGCAATGGTAAAAAACGGGTGCGGGTCAGCAATATCGTCAGCCTGGCAGACGACCTTGCGCTGGCGTTGAAAGCGTCGCGCATCCGCGTGCAAGCGCCTGTTCCTGGAAGGGGTTACATCGGGATCGAAGTCCCAAACAGCCGCACGTCAATTGTATCCATGCAAGAACTGGTGGAGAGCCCCGGCTTTCGTACCAACCCCAATCCTCTCAAATTCCCACTGGGGAAAAACGTGGCCGGCCAACCCTTTACCACGGACCTGGCGGACATGCCCCACTTGCTCATCGCAGGCACCACCGGCTCCGGAAAGTCGGTGTGCGTAAACGCCATGTTGGCCTCATATCTGCTCACGCTCACTCCTGACCAAATCCGCTTTGTCTTGGTGGACCCCAAGCGCGTGGAATTGACCGGCTATAACGGCATCCCGCACTTGCTGGCGCCGGTAATCGTTGACGCGGAGAAAGTGGTCGGGGCTTTGCAGTGGA
>Ga0116171_10001549_pt1 | contig 22647 bp, 17 predicted proteins | sample AD_JPNHW2_MetaG_FD_89798 | JGI IMG/M metagenome (GOLD analysis project Ga0116171, IMG submission 89798) | Active sludge microbial communities of municipal wastewater-treating anaerobic digesters from Japan - AD_JPNHW2_MetaG | ecosystem: Engineered > Bioreactor > Anaerobic > Digestate | place...
ATTCGGTTAAAATTGAATCCATTATAAATAACCACACCTTTCGAAAGAGGAACTCTGTAGGCCTCAAGCCCAGCGGAGGAGTTACTCACAATTGCCTTAGACAATGGAAATGTAAGCCGGGCACGAAACCAATGCCGATTACAGATGTTCTGCTGGAGAGGGACATTCGTAACCATGCCATTAATTAATGGGTACTTCATCATCTTGCACAAAGGGGCAAGATAGACAGCTGTCATGCTTTCCCAGCAATGAACGGCGTCAGGTCTGAAATCCCTGATAATGTTTCTTAATTTTCCAAAAACACTCAGGTCTTTCCTGGTCCGTCTCAGTATTTTATGGACTTTTATTCCCAGAGTGAAAACCTCGGTATAGTGGATATCATCACTCATCACTACCAGCTGGGCTTCAACTTCGCCCCTCTTTAATAATGCCTTTAACAACTCAATAAGACGTCTCTCCTTCCCCCCTGAACCTAGTGTATCTATGACATACAGAATTTTCATCTCGTTGATTGGCAAAGCCTTATAATCAGTTAGACATTGTTACTAAAAAAGAAATCTATGTATTGTTGCGAGAATCGTCTGTAATCGAGTTGTTCTCTTACCGTTAAATGGGCATTTTCAACAACATTATGTACTGTCGAATTGTATGACTCAATAATTTCTGTAAGCTTCCTCGTCATTACCTCTGGCGAGCCAGGAGGAATAATAAAACCATTATAATTATCCTTGATGATGAGCGCATTGTCGCTAACGTCTGTCACTAACACTGGAGTACCTGAAACAAGATATTCAGACAGTTTTGTTGAAAGGCCATACCTTGTCCTTTTATTGAGTGTCCGAGGCAGAATCAGCAGATGGTACTTGTTAAACTCATTTAACAACTGATCCGGATCAATGTTGCCCAGATAAATAATTCGGCCGGTCAATCCATAGTACACGGTCAAGTCTTTCAGCCGTGAACCGTCTGCATCCTCCATTAAACCATATATATATAATTCGACTCTATAGTTCTGGTTGATCTGGCTAAGAGACTTCAGAAGAATTTCAAATCCTTCCTTGTCAATTTTTACATATCCGGCAAAACAAATTCTGAAAACGTTACCATCAAAAAATTGTTGAGAGTCTACCGGCTCAATTTCATCTTCGTTACACAGGATGGGAATTCGAGTCAATTTACGGGCCCGGGGTAGAAAATACCGCTCAAGTGCGGTTGATATTACTGTAACACCATCATAAAGTGGGACCTGCCACTCATTCACATAATAAACTGCGGCGTCCTTTGCGGATTTCAGTATGTAAATTATTTTATGGTAGATTCCTGCAGGTAAGGCTGAAGAGAATGCGATTGAGGATCTGAGTTCATTTATTTCACAATAAAATCTATAACCTTTCAAAAACTTAAAATAAAAGAGATAAAGAAAGTCCCTGAGTATATAGGTTGTTGGATATAGATAAACTACGGAGTCCGCTTTTGACATTGACATGAAATTCAGAGAAACCCTTAAAAAGTACCTGAGCCCCTTCTTGTTAGACGGTGATCCCTCTAATCCTTTGCCGTAAACATATATGCGTGGGTGCATTTCCCATAATTCCTCGGATAGATTTACAAAATCTACATAGGAAAATATGTATACTACTACATTATTGAATGCAAGTGACCTGGCAATATTCAAAATCCTTCTTGCACCGGCAGTCTTGGCACCTGTAAACTGGCTAGTTGTGATAATAAATACAACCTTGCTTACTTCTGATCCAGAGTTATTATTGACAAAATCCTTCATTCAGATTATGATGGGTGTGGTGTGCCAAAATGTATGGCGCGGAAGGCAGTAGATTGATCGTATTTGACTGTTATATAGATGCTTACGGCCAAAAACAATAAGGCAGAGTTGGTTTCTTTTATCTCACCAACAGGTCTGGGCTCTATTGAAGCCCGTTCAAGCATTTCAAAAACAACATAATTCAGTGTAAATAGTACACCATAAAAGATGTTTATCACAGGTGCACCAGCCTCCTTGAGAAATTGATTTGCGTTCAACCAGACCTTATCCAGTATCGGTAATATCAGACAAAGAGTTAACCAAAAGTATGAGTAAAGAGCCGCACTTGAGAAAAACCTCACTATGCCGTACTTCTGGTTCCCTTCGGTATCAAGGGCCTCCCAAAAATTGAGATTATGGAGAGTCGTTTCTCCCTGTCTGTTAGCCTGTAACAAGAAATCAGGAGACTCATAGTTAAGGATTCTTTGGCCCCAACTGATCTCCTCTCCTGCAAAAATCAAAAACAGTACTCCTATGACCAGAAAACTTATGTTTCGTCTTGATCCGAAAAGATATGCTCTCCGAAATGATGCAGATTTACCAAACAAAATAAACATGAGCCCGGCAGAGACCAAATAAAAGAGCACTGCTGAGTACTCAACAATCCCATCCTCTCTAGTAAGTGCGATCATCCGGTTTCTGTCTGATGTCAGTACCGCCACATTTGTTGAGATTATTAATATAACCGCAATAATGCCTGGCACGTAACTGATAGCTACATTTGTGCATCGTCTCATGCAGGTGTTATTTTTCTGCATTTCTTAAATACTGATCATTTAACTCAGAACATCACTGTCAATCCACTGTCAATTCATAGTCTCCCGGCCTTAGTTGATTGAAATACTTCCTCATGTTGAATTGCAACTTTTTCCCATGTGAAAAGTGACATCACCCTCTCCTGTGCTTTCAGAGCCAGTGCCTCAATCTCGGCACTATTCGCCAATGATCTTTCCATGCTGACCTGCAAAGATTCAGGACTTCCCTTTTCGAATAACAGTGCTGTATTATCCACCGCAAATACATTCTCTTTTATATTGCTGCAAATGATTGGAGTCCTTAGAAACATAACATTGAGCAGAACAGGAGAAAGGCCTTCCACATCTGATGGTTGTATATAACAATATGCATGTTTCATAAGTCTCAGGGAGTCTTCCCCATAAACATATCCAGGGAAGATGATTCGCTTATCGATAGTTTTCATAATCCGCTTTTCGTAATCTGACGGATTTGGGGAGCCTCCCACTAGTACCAATTGTTTCTCTGTTTTCAGTTTTTCAAATGCCGGGATCAGGTAATGAAGGCCTTTATCAGGAATAAATCTGCCAACAAAAAGAAAGTAGTTATTTTTTTGTATGCCCAGCTTTTGAAATATTGTATCATCATCGCTGAATTCCGGCACATCGCTGCCAAATGGAATGTAGGTATATGTCCTGTTAAATTTCTGTTCGAACAACTCTCTAGCGAAAACATTATCAAAAATTACCTGGTTAGGAAGGTAGGCTGTAATGAATGATGAAATCCTAAGGTACATGCGGCCATACCATGGCCATTTATCTCTTTTCCAGTCAATTCCATCCTGACTTATAAATACTCTCTTCCCTGCCAACCTTAAAAAAAGTGCCCAGATACTATTTCCTCCATTTTGGATATGCACAATCTTCCCGGTATTTTTGAATATAATATGGAAGGTGCATTTAAATGAATGAATCAGGGTATCGAGACCCATGTGGGGAATTGTTTTGAAATATTTCAGTTTGACCCCATGGTAATCCTCCCCAATAGGCTGCTGACCAGGATAAAGTCTATTGTATCCAACCACTTCATGACCTAATCTAACAAGACGTGGGAAGAGCTCTGAGGCAAATTTATCTGCACCAGCACAGCCTTCCCTTAAAGGAACAGACCTGAACCCAAATGCAGCTACTCTTAGTTTACCGCTCATACTATGCTCATAAAATAACCAGAAAGTTGATCCTGGAATAATTAGTTTGCGCTCAATCCAAATAACCTTTGTAATAGTCCTCCAAATACTCCCTTAGTGCAATCCTCCAGTCTCGCATCAAATTCACCTGCCTAAGGTTAAGCTTCTTATTTACAAGCCTTTCGCATGGAGGTCGATCTGCAAAGTATTCAGTTTTAAAATGGTCTGACGTTACAGCAATAATCTTAACCTCCTTTTCCAGACCCATCAATCTGACAATTTCAGTGGCAACTTCAAGTCGACTGGTTTCTCCTCCACAAACCATATTGTACAAACCCCAGAATTCCTTCTCGAGTAATATCCGGACGTTTTTTGCGAAATCATGGGTATATGTCGGGGTACCGTCTTTATCATTTACAACGTAGAGTTGATTTTTCCCATCCTTAAGTTGTTTCATGATTTTCTGAACAAATTTCTTATCCTTTGCAGGACCTGCACCCATCATCCATCCAGCCCTGCAAATCAGGTAACGGCTTGCGTTTTCAACAACAAACCTCTCTCCCGCATATTTAGCCCGCGCGTAATGTCCCAAAGGATTTGGAAGATCCCATTCGTCATAAAGGTTCTTCTTCCCGTCAAAAATACCGGCAGTACTGATGTAAAGCACAGGTATATCAAGACCATTTGCAATAAACACAGCATTCTCGACAGACAATGCATTTGTATTGTAGGTGTCATCCACATTCCGTTCACAATATTCAAGATCAGTATATGCTCCCAGATGGAACAGAAAATCTGGTTGAAAATCATATACATCTTTCTTATATGCGTCAAAATCCCTGAAATCCAGATAGCTTAACCAGGAATCATTGACGTCCTTGTCTGTGCATTTCAGCTCAAAATCCTGCGAAAACTGTTTATAGAATGCTTCTCCCAGCATTCCACCACAACCAGCAATGTAAATTTTCTTTTTCATAACCTTATTAATTCTCAATCTGTTTAATTCTTTCCTTCAGTATTTTGGCTGGGACACCTCCAACTACTGCAAAACGTGGCACATCGCGATTTACAACACTTCCCGCAGCGATGACACTGTTACAGCCTACACAGACACCGTCAAGAATGATTGCTTTTGTGCCAATCCAGGCACCGTCCTCAATTATTACCCCTTTTCTGGTTTCTCCTTGCTCTGAAACCGGCTGATCAGGATTATCAAAGCTATGATTCTCTGAGAAAATGGATACCCCGGGACCAATAATTACATCATTCCCGATTACTACCCTGCCTCGTACCTGAATAAAGCAGTTTTGTGCAATACCTACATTATTGCCAATAGTTAATCCCACTCCGATATTTCTTAGAACACCTGTGCATTCAATGATTGTATTACTTAAGATCGTTACATTATTGCCTATCCAGATCCCCTCCTCCGATAAAGCATTTATCTCCACATTTCTTCCCAGGGTAACAGTCCTTCCCAACCTGATCTTTGACTTATACTTAATCCTGCATCGGGAGCCAAGAAACAGAAGACCTTTAGATTCCTTGATAAACAACCTGCATATCAAGCCTCTGGCTAATTCAATTGCCTTGCTTAAGATTACCAGATATAGATCCCGGGTTGTAAGCTTACTATCAGGGTAGTAGTCATGCTTTCCCGCACCATTGATTAAAGCAGTCACCAGTCTTCTAAACATCTCTTAATGCTTTTGCATAGATATCCATCAAGTGAGAATAGTGTGTGACAGAGGAAAAGTTATGTAGCGCGAACTCCCTGCAACTCAGCGATAACTCTGTATAATCATTGGAGGAAAGGCCATTTGCCATTTGGAGTGCATCAGTCAGACCTGTTACATCGTGTGCCTCAAAAAGGAATCCGGTCTTTTTGTGCTCTACAATTTCGGGAATACCACCTATCCTTGAAGCAATAACAGGGACCCCTGCAGCGTACGCTTCAATTATTGTCATTGGATTGTTTTCATACCATTCTGAAGGGACAATCACAAATGAGGCCTGGCTGACCAGTTGCCCGAGTTCAGACCCGGACTGATGTCCCAAGAATGTGGTATTGTTATGTTGTGTTATATGTATCCTAACTTCACTCTCAAGTGGGCCCGACCCGGCAATTTTAAGATTCAAGTTCGTCTTACTGACAGCAGCAAGGAGTGTTTTGAGTCCCTTTTCCTGCGAGAGCCTTCCGAAGAACAAAAAATAACCGCCTTTCCCCGATTTTACTCCGGGACTTTCCAGGTCAGTAAAATTGTAAAGCTGCTCAGATTTCGGTTCGAATCTTTTATCAAACTCTATATGTTTTCTCTCCGCAAACTTGCTTACAAATATAAATCGGTCAATACAATCCAGAGGGTCAATGAAATATTTGCGATAATATCCCTCAAGAGCAAGCACCGAACTGAAGAAGAAGTTGCCTTCGAGGCATCTCTTTCTGGCACATTTATAATAAGCCTTGTCCCTGCACTCTTCACATATTGTATTACTTGCATCCAGAAGTGCATTGGCAGGACAAAGCAAGCGATAATCATGAACACTCAGAACAACAGGAATTCCTTCCTGTTTAAGGGCTTTCAGGATGGAAGCCGACAAATCACCGTAAAAAAGGTGTAAATGTGCAATATCTGGTCTATACACTTTGAGGAGTTTTACCAGATTTCGAAATGCAGTTTTATTATATATGTACCTGCCTGCATAGAGAAGGTTATTTAATGTACTTTTTTCTCTGTGCTCAATATATGGCACGAAATATTCCTCATATCGGTTAGCACTATTTTGTGACCTCATTGTGCTAAATGCAATCACCTCATGGCCATGTTCTTCCAGAAGCCTAATTGTATTAAAATAGACCCTGTCGGCTCCGCCCTTAATAAAATGATATTTGTTTATCTGAAGTATCCTCATTGTCTCAATTAGTGAGCTATTATATTTTCGCCATCTCCCATGACCCTCCAATAATCATACGCTATTGTCTTTGCCATATTGTCCCAGGTTAAATCACCTGCACGAATTAATGCCCCCTTTTTTAGTCTTACCAGCGAATTATGATCCAGTACCAGGGATTTCATAGCTTCATGAAACCCTCGTATGCTTGCTACCGGGGAGATCAATGGTACTTTAATGCCACAGGTTTCGTTTATCGCAATACCCATGCCGTTAGAATCATGACAAATTACCGGAAGACCAGCAGACAAAGCTTCCGGAATTACGCTGGAAGTGGCCTCTCTCAGGCTTGTGTGGATAAGAAAGTCAGCCTTTTTCATGATCTCAAAAACTTGCTGATGAGGGATTCGCTTAATCCACCTTACATTATTCAGTTGGTGACGATCAGCAAGATCGCGGAGCCTTTTTTCCATAGGTCCTTCCCCGATAATTGTCAAGCTGATCATATCTCTGGTGAGGTTGCCTGAGGCTAAAGCCATAATTGCGATTTCCGGTGCTTTCCTGTAGGTTAGCTGTCCACACCAGACTCCGTTCAATATGGTATTGTGGTCTGAGTTATCATTAAGGTTGTTGTGGGCAACAATGGTACCTACATCCAGCATCTGCCTGATCACGCCGGCAGAACTTTTCGAAAAGAACTGCAAGTCCTCCTTTGAATAGGTATAAATGTACGCAGAACCTGCTATTGCTTTCTTAATCCTTTTCATGCAAGCACTCTGATACTTATTAGAAACGAACCTGATACCCTCAATAATACCGGACGAAAGAGAGAGACCTTTATAGAATTCCCATGGCATGTTGGCCACCCCGCCCGTTGGCCCCCAGAAAAAGGGTATTCCCATTTTCCAGGTATAACCTGGTTCACGATAGGTAATCTGAGTGATCTGGTGCACAGCGTTGAAAGCTGATCGCTGGTGCAGACTTTGAGCTTTTCTGTAGGCACACTTCTGCCAGGCCCTGTAACCAAGATAGTAAAGTACAGGTAATCCGATTGGGCCAATCTTGCTGAATGCTTTATTTATGAATGAAATTAATCTGGTGAACCTGGGTTGGTTGACGCTAATCAGCTCTAGTCCGGGAACAGGGGGATTTTCGTCAAAGTACTTCAGGAGCGCATGCTGATAACCAAATGGTCTGGCCTGGCTTCCACTGGCATGCAGCACTGTAATATCATGATAACCAGCAAGTCTTGTAACCAGGTTCCACCCTACAGCGCATTCAGAGCCACTGTAAGGTGAGAGCTCGTGTGCAATGACAAGTATTCTAAGCCTATTGTTCATTTTGAACTTTTATACTTTAATCATTCAGGGTCAGAGCACCCTGGCATTTCCTTGTATAAAGCATCGAATTTCTCCCCCATTAAATCAATAGAGAATCTCTGTTCGATTTGGGTTCTTGCCCTCCTTCCTGTCTGGTTCCGCAGGGATTCGTCATTCAGGAGTGTATTGATAATCCAGGCGATTTGAGCAGTACTTTGATCTGTGAGGAGGAATCCTGTTTCCTTGTCCACAATAATTTCACGGGTTCCTCCGGCATCTGTTGCCAGTACTGGCTTCCTGCAGGCCATAAATTCCAGCACTGAGTTTGAGATACCCTCACTATATGTAAAAAGGAGTCCAAGATCACTGGCATTAACAAGAGACTCCACATTAGTTACTTTCTCAAATAATTTTGTGTTTGTCAATGTCTGGGCTTTGGTTCTGATTCGGTCAAATTCCCTGGGATCTGCCTTTGTATCACCCACAGCAAGGAAGGTAACATCATCTCGAATTCCCATGAATGATTCAGCTACCTCAAGGAACTGGTCATAGTTTTTCATCGGGGTAAAGGAAGCAACCATTGTCACCAAAAACCTTGTCCTGATGTTGTATTTCATACGTATATCAAGCCTATCATCCAGGTTATCAAAACGCCTAAGATTCAATCCATTGTAGATTACCCTGCATTTCTTGCCAGTTACATTATAACTTTTGAGTCCAGCCAATGAGTTGCTCAATATTACGTCTGAGAAACGAAATCCAATCCGTGTGATATAATAATGAAATCCACTCCTCTTAAGGTTAACTGGGGCATCTGCAATATGTCCATTTACGTGCGGAATCTTTTTCAGCAGAATAGTGGGGATGGCATAGAAAGCAAGCATGCTTCCCCAGGTATGAATCATATCTGGTTTAAAGTCATTGCAGATTCTGAAGAACTTCAGGAAAATCATCGGGTCCTTTCGCAGGAATTTTCTTTTTATGATTCTGATATCGGTTATCAGATCGGTTGCATAGTTGTAATGTATATCGTCTTCAGTCAAAACCAGCATTAGTTCATAGCCTGATTTGCCGCTGAGATACCTGATTAGTTCAAGGAGTCTACGTTCTTTGCCCCCGCTTCGCAATGATTCAATGAAAAAGAGAATTCTCATGTTGACCTAAAGGTTTCAGCTAATTGGCAAGTAATTATTCCTTACTTACCTTTGCAAACGTATGTAACCAATCAATTATTTTTTTAGTTTCCACCTTGTTATTAAAGTGAAGCATTGAGGTATTTCTCCCCTCCTGACCTATAATAAGTGCCTTGTCATAATTTTCCTGAATCTCAATGATCTTTGCTGCAATTTCTTCAGGTTCCGATTTGCAAAGTAATGCATTTACACCATCAATCAGATAGCGGCTGACTTCTCCTACCTGTGAAACAATTACAGGTTTTCCAGTGGCGAGATACTCACCGAGTTTTGTTGAAAATCCAAAATGTGCCTGAAGACTCGGTGGTCTCGAAAACACGAAAAAACGTGCTCTGCATAATGCCAGGGTCATTTCAGATCTGTTTTTATACCCATGGAAAGCGACTCTTTGCTCTAATTTAAGACTACTGACAAGTTGGTGAAAATATGTTTCATGAGACTTATCAGGGTATGCACCATAAAGGTCCAGCATCAGATGCGGATACTTCCCACTTATAAGATGAAAGGCCTTAATAAGCGTTGTGACTCCTTCTTTTTTGTCATTCAGTTCGCCCGAAAAAACAATTGATTGAGATTCAGTCTTATCGATGTCATTGAAACGTTCTGTATCTACAATCATCGGTACCAGAAATATTGGTTTGGAATAATGCATTGAATCTGTAAAGTATTCATTAAGATTTTGGGTGATAACCATAAGACCATCAAATACCCTGTAATGAAACTTCAGATATAAATACCTGCTTAACCTGATTTTCTTTTCTACCCTGATTGCAGGATGTTCAGTCTCTTCTTTTATCAATAATGCACTTCTGACGATTGTTACTATTCTCAAGGCTGCTGCCGGCCAGGTTTTCTCGGCATAATACAGAACTACTGTACCCCCTGAGACGTTCTTGATAGCTGAATAAAAAATTAACAATGGTTTGGCAAGCTCATGGAGTAAACGTACCAAACGACTGGGATTTTTAAACTGTGACTGAAATACATTCCTGAATTGAATTCCCTCGAAAACACCTTCTCTGGGATTTACAGAGACGGATCCAGATTCTCCATATTTATAGAATGAAATCACACAGGTCTGGACCCCATGTGAAATAAAACCCTTAGCCATGCTAATGATCCGGTTTGTTCCGGCCATTCCATTTGGAAAAGCCTCGGAAGTGACGATGGTTATTTTATTTATCATTGATCTGTTCAACAATTCGGACTGAAATTGAAATTTGCTTATTGCACTCCTCCCAATTTTGCATCAATTGAATCTCTTCCTTAATATACAGGCATCCAGAACATAAAATCCATGCGACGAATTAAAGGTATGCATCCCTGCAAGTTCTGAATTGCTATCCGGAGCAAATCTGGTAATAATCTTTTCCTCGTATTCACTTTCAGTAAGCATAATAATCTGATTCAAATTGACAGCTTTCCCGTACCCGCCAGAGCAATCCTGGGAGGGACGAATTATCATTCCATTGTGCTCAAATATCCTGCCTGCAGGTCTGGATTGTCTTATTTCGGTGACAACCGGATTCAGAGGATGACTAGTCCACTTTCCCGCAAACAGATCATCAGAATAGTACAGGAATAATTCTCCAAAACTAATTTCAGGGTTGTTAAGCATATCAATGGATGTAAAGAGCCACCATCTATTTTTGTAATAGAACACCGTAGTGTCAGCAGCTGCTACATCTTCCATGAGATTTGTCACAAACTCCCAGTCTCCGGGAAAGTTTCTGCAACGATAAATCTGTATGACCCTCTCTGCTTTCGTCTCCGGGATCATATAAAAAGTATCCTCGTATTTAAAGATGAATGGATATGATAAATGGTAAGGAGCTTTTAGAATGACTTCCGATTGCTGAAAATGACCTTCCCCGTCCGGCTGTAAAACAGCAAGATGTCCACGTCCGGTCCTATAGGAATACTCTTCAATGAATAAGTAATGCTTCCCCTGCTCATATACAAGGAAAGGATCTGCCCAGTAGCAGTCTTTTGAAGGTTTAAGTTTAAGAAACTCTTTAAAGCTGCCATTCAAGGGATTAAACTGGTCATTCTGGCTGAATAACAAAAACCAGTATTCATTATCAAGATAGAATACCTTTTTCTTCAGTGAACGCATCTGTATTCTGATCAGGTTTTTTAGAGCCTCGTAGGAAGATGGTGAGTCAAATACAGTTAATGCTGGTGCAATATCCGGAGATGTTTCTCTGGCTAGCTTATTCATAAGCCTTCTATCTTTTTGGCAGAGCCATCTGACTACTCTAGGTATCAGTAGTTCTGCCAGACCCAACACTCTGTTAAGATTAATGTGAATCGAATTGGAAAACTTTGATACAGAGGATCTGCAAACTACTATCTCATTTTCACCAATTGAAGCTAAGGTGACAAAACACTCAATTTCCGGTTGGTGTGTCACCAGGCTATAGTATGCCGCGTTTGAGTTGCCCGGAGAACCATTGCGACCAACTTTAAAAGTTAACAATCCATACTTGGAGCGCTTCAGGAGGGTGTCAGGGACCGCCTGGTTGCTGAAATTCAGGAGAATTTCCAGCTCGGGCCATGCGCTGGAAATCCTGGTCTCAATTTCATTCACATTTCTCTGGAAGGATTCTGCCTCTGAGTATGAAATCACAGGCACATCCTTGATCAGAGCTGAGCACTCAATCAAGGTATTATAACTATATCGACCACTGTACAGTATACTATCAATTATTTCGTGCATTCTGAAAATAAGTGAAGGATTCTTCTCAGAATTCTTGTCTGAATTCTCCGGGTTGAGAACCAACACAATATCAGCAAAATCAGTCATACGAAGACGTTCAATGGTCTTGAAAATCCATTGCTCTATAATGGTCTCCTGCAATATTATGCCTACCTTGATTTTTTCACTCATTGTTTAATGGAATCTTGTATAACCCGAAGTCAACTAAATGAGTACTGACCGATACTTTACCTTCTGTTTCAGCTTGCTGTCTAAGCCAATCCGGCAACCATTTTTTTGGGTAGTCCCAAAAGAATCACCCTCGATCTAAAAGTGCTGTAAATAGAGGGAATAACTGGCAGGATGGCAGATAATTTATGGATTAGTCGGCCCCTACGGGAATACATCAGAAATTTATCTTCAACAAAATCAACCAAATTGAAGTATTTTTTGAATTCAATCATAAGATCCTTTTTTGACAGATAATTCGTTTCAAGTTGAACATAATGTTGGAACCGTCTTGCTCTTTCCTCAGGTTTACTGCAATTTTCCCACTCATTATGAACGCCCAATACTGACCATAGGTATTGCCAGGCATAGCTTTGAAACACTGATGCAAAGGGTACATATACATGAGATTCCACTGGTCTCCAGCGGGAGGGAAAGATGTGAAGGCATAATCCGTTTTCTTTTATTACCCTTGCGATTTCAGCATTTGTCTGGTCATAGTTCTGGACATGCTCGAAAACATTATCACTGAAAATAAAATCAAATGTGTTATCATCGAATGGCAGAGCATAATTTTTCAGGTCAAGGATGCGGATCAGTCCCCTGGCTATCATTTCTTCTGTATTAACTCCCGGTTCGTTATCATATCGAGTACCACATCCAAATGCCTGAAACCCGGTATTACGCATTTCTTGTACCCACTTGCCACTGCCGCATCCAAAATCAAGTAACACGGCACTATGATCCAAGACTAATCCAGACATTCTGACCACCTTGAATTTAAGGTCTAGCTCATGAGAGAGACCAAACGATGGAATTACTGCCTTATTATTCATGCTTTAGTTAATTTATCAATACCTGAACCAATGCATCTTGGAATCTGGTCCTGACTATTTTTGCTTCAAACTTTTCCTTCGCGATATAAATTGCATTCTTGCTTAACTGTTTTCTCAATTCCTTGTTCTCTACAATATAATCCACTGTCGTCTGAATATCTGAATGGCTACACCGTGTAAGGGTAAAACCACAATTATTTTCAATGAAAAACCTTAAAATTGCAGTTTCCCCAGGAGCAAGTACTAGAACTGGAGTTCCTGAAGCCATATACTCTGCTGCCTTAGTTGGGATCGAGAATCTAGAGAATCTGATCGCATTGACAGTAAAGTCGAGTGGCAGTAACAGCAGATCATATTCAGATAATAGAGCAGGAACTTGATCGTGTGATACAGGCTTTTTGAGATGGACAGCTTTCAACTTATTTAAACATTTAAGAGATGGCTCATTAAAATCCTTAGAAAAGAGATCAAATTTTATCTCCTTCCCATGACTATTTCTTCCAGAAATTGCCCTAGCAAATGATATTATACTATTTCTGTTTGCCGTTCCAATTCTTCCCATATATAACACCCTAAATGAAAAGACGTCTGACTCTGTCAAAGTTGCGTCTTTTGTTATTAGATCACCAATCTCAACCGGATTATGGAAAGCAACGAACTGCCGCCCATATCTTTTCTCATATTCAATAGCCATTGCGTCACTGATTGCCAGACAGAGGTCTATCCTTTTAAGGAGGCTTTCAAATTCTCTATTTACCCTTTTATTCCAAAAATTCAAGAGGAAGATATTTCGCCCCAGTGTTGAAGGCCAGTCATCCATCATGTGCAAAACCGACGGAACAGAGCAGAATTCAATAAGTTGGCTGGCAAAGTCAATTCCTTCAAGAGTGGAAACCTGAAGATATAACAGATCTGGATTGAAAATCTTGATCCATGTTTTAAGAGACCCGGATAGACTGACTTTAGAGGCCAGATTGTACAATCCTCCCCAACGAAGTATTGGATTGATAAGATTAGATAATGCTTTCCGAAAGAAAGGTTTTTGTGTTTTAAAAGGAATATCCGGTTCCACTTTAATTGAGACGTGTCCTGAAACCGGGAATGGCCTTTTTATTAAGTTTAAGGGGAACTTCCATCTGTGTTCCGCACAACCAATAATGTAATAATTATCGCAAATATTAGTATTAAAAGATGAGTTATCCCATGCAATAAAAGTTGAAGCTAATCGATCTTTTGGCCAGCCCTTGAATAAATTTGTGAGAGTAATTCCTCCTCCAGACGACTCACTGAATGGTTGTCCAAAAATAAGTACCCGGGGAACCCTACCCATGTCTCAATATGCAGCTAATGAATCCTTTCAAGACAGAAATCATATTAGAAGTCTAGTGGTTAGTGCCCTTCTCCTCTACTATAGAGGAATAAATTTCTTGCATTCGGGCAACAATGTCTCCTCTATTGTGTCTGTTAGCTGCTGCTATCTGGCCCATTGTCGATAAATTACGTGCCAAATTATCATTATTAAAGATTTCAATAATTTTATATGCCAGCATTTTGTACTCTTCAAATCTGTATAATAGTCCTGTCTCCCGATCAACTACCATGTCAGGGACTCCTCCTACAAAGGAAGCAATACATGGAGTCCCCAGAATCTGAGCTTCGCCAAGAGAATTAGGACTATTTTCAATAACTGAAGCGCAAATAAAAATGTGAGCATTCTTGAATTCTTCCACCATTTTTTCTTCATTTAGACCACCTAAGAATAACACATGTTCTCTTAGATTAAGCGATTGTATCAAGGATCTTATGTAATGTCCATAACTGCTTATCCTGTGTACCCATTTTGATCCACCTGATATGTCTAGACCAGCAACACGTAATTTTATATCTGGAAAGAATTCCTTGACAATTGATAAAGCTTTCAGAACCTGATGTAACCCTTGACGTTGTGAATTCGCTTGACTCATGAATATCCTATGACTGATCTTTTCATCAAAATTCCATTTATTGGAGTTATAAAAACTCTCGCGTAAAACTTCGTTACAAAAGTGATAATGGGAAGTCGGATTAATGGTTTTTGTGTGCGCATAATCCCAACTGGTACGGCCAATAATATGTTTTGAACGCTTGATATATTCAATCTCAAATTTGCCACGTTGAACCATCTCACTTCTTCTGTGCAGAACCGTATCCATTCTTTTTAAATCATTTAGAGTAGAAAACCTAAGTAGTTCAATAGGACTTATACCGGCAAAATGATATTCACTATAAACACTTACCATTCCTTGAATGGATATTACATAATTCCGTGTTGGGCAAGCCATCATACATGCGAGACCATGTGTATATTCAGTCCCGTGAATGTGGATAACATCTGGATTAAACTCCTCAACAACCTTGATCCAGTAGGTCTCTAGTGACCGATCATATTTCGTTAAATCCCTCTTCCTAGGTAAAATGTAATATGAAATTTTGTCATCATAGTGGGTTTGCATTTTATCACCCAAATAAGAAGTAGCCACTGCAAGGCGAACCTTATTGGTATTAATTAACTGTATCGCCAATGCATGCATCCAACCGCCACCTATTTCAACTTGTCGACCAAGCAATCTGCTTGATGCCGGGAATGGGATATTTGTGATCCAAAGTATATTCATTTCGTATATTTATTCATAAACGCATTTTGACAGTTGTCTAGAAATTAGTCATTCATCTTTCTTACAAATTCATTATATGGCATTCTGAAAAGTGATCTGATCTCCTTATCAGTCAATTTTATCAGCTCTTCTGAATGACACATACCAATAACCACCCATATCAGTACATTTAACAGGTTATAGGCAATCTGATTTTCAATAAAGATCATGATCGTGTAACCCACCAACAACAATCCAAGAGACTTTAAATAATTACTTTTCGATTTACTCAAAGCTTTATATATAGCAGAGATAATTATTGAAATATATAGCAGAAACCCGACGACGCCCGTTTTTAACAGAACCTGAAGGAAGCATACCTCGACAATCGGTCTCTGATATGTCTGAAAAGCCTCAGAGTAGTATCCTGCATTCATTCCCTTACCAAACAAAAATGCATTGTTCATCCTGAGATCCTGAAAAACCTCAAAGTACAAAAAAGTCCTTGTATCAGCGTATGGGTCAAGCTGACTATAGCTTCTCTCGTTCCCTCCAAGTGCCAGTTGAAACACACTCTGCCCTTTTACTCCCATATAAAGAGATATAACCGGAACCATAAGAATGCAGAAAACAAGAACATTTATCCATTTTCTGCTTAGTCTGGCGTAGGTCAGCAAATAAAAGGCAATGACTGCTGAAAAACTGAGCAGGATCCGTAAAATACCAGCCCTGTTTGTCAGAGAGAATAGAGCAATAATTACAGAGAACATAACCAATAGCAACTTACCATAAGATGAACGCAAAGGGTATGTGGTTATCACAAAGAAGACCGGGTAAGTCAGAAATAACATCAACTCAAATAAGGTAATATATGGCAGGGAGATTAACATTGCCAGTACTGTATAGATAAAAATAATGCTGTTAACTGAATAGAAATACTTTGCATTAATTCCAACGATAAAAAACAAGACCGGGAATAAGGAAATAGCCATGTAATTGCTGAGAAGATATCGCTTAAGCTCCTCCGAAGATCCTATGTCCAGAAGGCTCCTTACAAAACTGATGATTATCCAAACAAATAATAATTCATATAACCATAAGACGGATTTGCCCTTTAGATCATACCTCCAGTTGGTGGCCAAATAAACAAAAAGCATTAAGGCTATTGAACCAAAAGCAAAAAGGAATATTACCGTATTTCTGAGAATCCCAAGACCTGGTCCATATTCATTGAAATAAAAAACGAAATGGAATAAAAGAGCCAGGACCAGACTCCCAAGTATTAACTGCTTTTTGCTGAACAATTGCATTCTGATATCATCTTTCAAACGTAATACTTAACATTAACTTTCGCTATAAACCGGTCCGTCTGAATCCCGGGAACCTATTACGGGCATCCTGATGAATGACTGCAGGTAACGTTAAGGTAGCAACCAACAAGATGTCCAAAACAAAAAAAAACCAAATATTCGACTGTCCAACCAGATATTTGTCAGGTTTAAAGAAGTAAACCAGACAGATACTGTAGACAAAAACCTGAAGTGAATGTTGACCTAATAATGACAGCCAACACGATCTTAAGAATTCAGTACGAGAATTAGTAATTACATATATAATATAAGCCAGAAGTAAAAAATTGACTAACCTAACCAGCCCGATACTACTGCGATCAGAAAAGATAGAAAATAAAATATGCAGCTTGCTTTCAACCGAAGAATGCCTTATTACTAGAAATAAGACTGCACACAAAATAACCGTAACAGTGATCCATGCCTGAACAGGAAGTCTGAATTTTCCGGTCACTTTCGCATAGCCAAAGAAAATGCCGGCAAAAAACAATAACTGCCAGCAGAATATATTAAAATAGCCCAGATCAATCATTCCTTCGCCGCCATCGTATCTCGTATACTGAAGTACGGGCACCTGATTGACAAACCACAACAGTAGGCTGATAGTCAATATAAACTTCCATTTGCCGCTATCGAAAGCCTTGATGATATAAGGCCCGAAAAGGATAAATATTACATACATCGGAAGAATATCCATATTATGTGGTTGATACAAAAATATTGCATACAGAAGAAAGGATCGGACAGGTCGTTCCCTGAATAATGCCAGTTCTTCAGCTTCGTAGAGACCAATTAAATATGGCACTACAACAATAATCATCATCAATATGTGGTAAAGATAGATAACCGCTGCCCGTCTTTGCGACTTGCTCCGGACGGTATTATAGTCGGATTCCAGAAGTTTTCTGGTGTACACAATTCCATAAACAAAACCTGAAAGATATATAAATCCAGCAGCAGCTGACACAAATCCCACCGGCTGAAAAGTAATGTTCTTAATTGGTCCTCCAATGTGGTCAAATGTCATAATTACCAACATTAAACCTCTCAGGGCATCCAGATACATAATTCTTGTCTGATCAGATGAGGCTCCGCAGTTTCTCATTACATATTTATTCCTCTATAACGCTTATTCTGATTTGATATTTGAATTACTTTACCTGAGCCCTCCAACTCTACTATCTGATCCATATACCCTTTTTGCCTTTCTTCATAATCATGTAATACTGAATCGGGGCTATTATGAAACCATTGAAGTTGGCAATAACCGAGCATATATAAAGTGAATGAACGCCTGCTTCGAACCATTTGATCAGTATCATCACCATTGCAATGTATAAAAACGGGCTTATAATACTCGCAATAAACTGAACTCTAAGTGCACTAATGCCGTTCAGGAAATAGACATACTTTGCCCCGTACATCATGACTATATAGTATATGCATCCCCAAAGAGATAATATGAAAGGTATGGATACCTTCCCCTCGCCCAGCCAAAACTTATAGAAGGGGCTGGCGAATATTAGCATTACCACGCAACCAACTGAAATCAGCAGGTGTAATTGTGAATATCTTGTCATCCCGTTTCTGATCCACTGAAAATCCTGTTTCTGAAAAGCTTCAGTAGAGGCAGACCAGAAAGGTGTCAGAAAGATAATATAGAACATGTACGGAATCCCGAAATACCTGTATACTATATTGTAGGCTGTTACATCAGCTGTACTGAAATTTCTCGCAATAATTATGTTGGCTGTCTGATACTGAATTATGGCAGCTAGTTGAATGACAAAAAACATTACACCAAGGTTGAAAAGATGCTTCAAATAACTGAGTCGGACGGTTGAAATTGTCGGTCTATATATCTTATATCTTCCTTTAAATAAGATAATATTGGCTGATATAAGTACCAATAAAGGAGATGCACAGAGTGCTATTCCCAGTTTCACCAATGAACCTTCAGTTGTTTTTGTAAGGACAATAATTATGAACAGTGCGATTATTTGTCCAATCAGGTCTATCAGTGAAGACTTGGCGGGTTGCTGATCTGCCAGCAGAACAGTTGTAATTACTTTAAAAATAAATGTAAAACAGAAATATGTAAATACGATTACAGCCAGATTAGTAACATCTGGTCGTAAGTCGTTTGACACATTTAGAATCCGACTCCAATCCAAATAGTGATTGACAAACAGGAATACAATCCAGACACCAATAAATATGAAGCCAAGTAATGCGTAAGTCGTGCTAACGTATATTTTAGCGAGAGTGTCATCACCATTGGCCCGTGCCTCGGCAAATTTGTTTCTGAAGCCCTGAGTCAGACCAATATCGAAGAATGCAAACCATGCGACAACAGAGCTCAAAGTCAGCCAAACACCATATGTTGAAGTATCGACATAATTCAGTGTGATTGGTAATGAGACAAAACTGATGGCGATGCTTACACCTTTTAATATAAGGGAGCCTAGGATATTTTTCTTTGCCCTTACGCTCCTTTCATGACCATTGGTTATGAGGCGCGTAAAAAATTTTACAGTTTCATTATCCAGAAAATTCATCGACTTAGTCCGGGAGTATAACATTCAAACTGCAAATTGTGATTAATCGTGTGCTCTCGCATTAATTTTCTTCCTATTTTCACGAAAGCTCTTTTGTTGGTTGTAATGTAACAAAAAGAGACATTCGTCGTAAAAACAGGTACGTTGGTCAAATAAAACAAGGTATTCGTCAATTGAAATTTCTTCTATGAAGATACTCTTTTTGTTCTTCTTTCTGGCAATGAGCTCATTACTCGAGGCTACGGATTATTTTGTCAGTAATGCTGGTAATGATTTGAATTCAGGAACATCGGAAGGATCATCATGGGCAACAATAGCCAGAGCCAACGTCGCTCTTGCCGAATTCAAGCCCGGTGACCGGCTCTTGTTCAAAAGAGGGGATGTATTCCATGGTACAGTAAAAATTACAAAATCCGGAACGGCTGGTTCTCCTGTCACAATAGGAGCCTACGGCACTGGGGACAAACCCGTTATTACAGGATTTAAGACGATTACAACCTGGACAAGTGAAGGCAATGGCATCTATTCCTCCCCGCTGGAGGCAGAGGCCCTGACTAATATGGTTGTGATTGACGGCGTGCAATATGCCATGGGCCGGTGGCCTGATCAAAATTATAACATTTTTGAGTCTGCTAATGTCAATACTTCCATAACCGATATCGAACTCAGTTCATCCCCTGACTGGACAGGTGCAGAGGTAACGATCAGAAAAAATGACTGGTCACTAGACAGATGCAGGATCGATGATCATACCGGTAACCGGATCACATATACATCCCTTGGCACCTCACAAAACGCCATCGCAAAACACGGATATTTTATTCAAAATGATCTTAGAACGTTATCCGTATTTGGAGAATGGTACCATGACCTGAAAGGAGGCAAGATTTATGTCTTCTTCGGTACATCGAACCCCTCAACCAAAAAAATTGAAATAGCTGTGCTGAATACAGTAGTTGATAACAAGGGAAGTGATTTCATTACTATCGATAATGTATCAGTGCGAGGAGCAATAAGTTGCCTTATTACAAGTTTTAACACAGTAAGTGATTACTTTACTGTAAAGAACTCATCCCTAAGCTTTTCGGGCGTCGATGGAATTCAGCTTTGGGGAAGTTCAGGGACAGTAATGAATAACAGCATCAGTCATTGCAATCAGACTGCAATCGCAACGGTTGGAAGTCAGCACGTCATCACAAACAATGAAATCAAACATATCGGTCTCTTGGCAGGACAGGCATTCAGTGGAAACCTTGCCAATGGAATTGCAGTCAATAACAATGATTGCCTAATAAAAAACAATCTTATCCGTGGAATAGGATACTCTGGCATAAAGCTCTCTTCAACTGCTGATATTATTACAATCCAGAATAACTATCTAGATAGTATTTTGCTAACCCTGAATGATGGAGGCGCGATTTATGTGGCTGCAGAAGGTATTTCCAGGAAAATCGACGGTAATATTATCACAAACGTGATTGGCAATATGGCAGGGACGCCCTACCCGGATCGTCCAATCGCCCGTGGAATATACCTCGATGTTAATTCAACAAATGTTGTAATAACCGGTAATACTGTGGCAAATTGTGCCGAAAGCGGATACATGATTCACCGCGCATACAACAACAAACTTGAGAACAATACCGCCTTCAATAATGCCAATGCCATGTTTTTCCAGAATTCTTCAGGAAGTAACATCAGGACCAACATCCTTTCAAAAAATATATTCTTCGCCAAAGGACCATCACAATTAGCCTTGAAATTCACCAGCACATCAGATGACATTCCACTTTTTGGCACTTCAGATTACAATTATTATGCAAGACCAATCGATGATGATGATGTTATCTATACATATTCTCCGGTTACAGGATATAAATATCGTACCCTTTCATCCTGGCAGATGCTCACAAGCCAGGACCGCAACTCAAAAAAATCCGCCGCTACCGTAAGTGATACTTCGAAAATCGACTTCTATTACAACCCCTCAACCTCAAATAAGGTCATCTCACTGAGTCAGCCAATGGTTGATGTGACAGGTAAAAAGTATTCAGGATCCGTCACCCTGCTTCCGTATACTTCCGTAATCCTGATGCCGGACTCAAACCCATACACTCCTCCAACCCCGGTGTTCTCCGGAGCAACAGTTGAAAACAGCGCCCCAACCATCGTCGTGATGACATACACTATAAATCTGGCGTCTGTGATCCCGTCTGCAACAGATTTCTCCGTTACAGTTAACGGCACCGCCAGGACTGTAAGCTCTGTATCAGTGTCAGGCAGTAAGGTCTCTCTTACTCTGTCAAGCCGGGTAAATTACGGCGATGTTGTAAAAGTTTCCTATACAAAACCGTCTGCCAGTCCGTTACAGACTACGGAAGGGGCACAGGCTGCAACACTGTCTGCTCAATCAGTTACAAATAACTGCGCCGCACCAACCCCTACCCCTACTCCAACACCGACGCCTACTACACCGCCAGTTGCTGAAAACAAACCGCCAGTGATTTCCATCGCTTCGCCCAGCAAAGGCAGTTCTTATACCTTCCCCGCCACTGTTGTGATTGAGGTGACTGCCCATGATCCTGATGGTTCAATACAAGCCGTGACATTGTATAACGGCACAAAAGTTTTGGGTGAGAGGTCCAGCCTCCCTTTTTCATTCACACTTAAAGACCTTGAAGAGGGATCATATGCCATTCACGCAGTAGCGACTGACAACCTTAAGTCTTCATCTGTATCCGGAGCTCTGGAGTTCCATATTACTGCCCCTGAACCGGAAAGAGGCTCATTCAAATTATACCCGAATCCGAATAACGGCCAGTTTTCAATTGACTACGCGGCTCCCGCAGAATTGGAAAACTACACCGTCTCAATCGTTAATTCACAGGGAAGAACTGTCTACTCCGAGGAGATACAATCAAGCCAGTATGTGCAGTCTTACGACCTCCCGCACCTTTTCTCAGGCATCTATATAGTTGTGATATCTGCTGATGATATCCTTTTAACTCAGAAGTTTATTAAAAAATAGACGCCAGCCTCAGTCCAGAATCACGATTTTCCTGATGAACGGGGTCAGGCCAACGGCTTCCAGGCTGACTGTATACAGACCCGGTGCAATGTTGTCAGGAAGTGTAACCAGGTTCACCCTGGCAAAGCCGAGGTGTTCTGTCAGCACAGCCCTTCCGTACTGATCAAACA
>Ga0116171_10001553_pt1 | contig 22609 bp, 19 predicted proteins | sample AD_JPNHW2_MetaG_FD_89798 | JGI IMG/M metagenome (GOLD analysis project Ga0116171, IMG submission 89798) | Active sludge microbial communities of municipal wastewater-treating anaerobic digesters from Japan - AD_JPNHW2_MetaG | ecosystem: Engineered > Bioreactor > Anaerobic > Digestate | place...
CTACAGCAATGAGTTCAGGATGAATACGCCCGGAACGACGGAAAATAACTGGGTATGGAAACTTACTAAAGACGCATTAAACAGAGAGAATATGGGGAAAATTAAAAGGATGGCTCATATGTTTACAAGGATACCGGAGGATTAAGCATCAATTATCTGCATTTCTCCGGAGAGCCCCCTAAATCCCCCGGAGGCGGACTTTAATATTGGATTATTTAAACATTCTGTATTAACATATATTTTTATAGGTGATTTTGCTTTGCCCCATCCGGAGGTACTGGGGCTTGAGACAAAAGTATTAACGCAACATAAACAAGGAGATAAAATAAAATGAAAAGACTCATAACACTAATAGCAGCAGCTGCTGTCGCATTATGCTTAACATCATGCGGATACAACACAATGCAGGCGAATGAAGAGGAAGTATTCGCGGCATGGGGAGATGTTGAAGCCGCATACCAGAGAAGGATGGATCTTATCCCCAATCTGGTAGAAGTAGTTAAAGGGTACGCCGCGCATGAGAAGGATACTCTTACAGCGGTAATTGAAGCAAGATCTAAAGTAGGCTCATTCCAGGTGACAAAAGATGTACTTAAAGATCCTGCAGCGTTTCAGAAATTTCAGAGTGTTCAGGGAGACCTTTCATCTGCGCTTTCAAAGCTTATGGTTGTAGTGGAAAAATATCCCGACCTCAAGGCGAACCAGAATTTTACTGACCTGCAGCACCAGCTTGAAGGCACTGAAAACAGAATTAACGTAGCGCGCGTAAGATACAACCAGGCAGTTCAAAAATTCAACACATCAATAAGGGTGTTCCCGAACAGCTTTACAAACAGTATACTTCTCCATCTTGAAAGAAAAGAGCCTTTCAAATCGCAGGAGGGAGCCTCCACTGCACCTAAGGTGAATTTCAAGTGAAAAAATATTTACTTATAATTGTTTCAGCAATTCTTTTTCTGCCGGCAGCATGGGGTTATGCTCTTGAAGTTCCGGAATTAAAAGGGCGCGTAAATGATTATGCTGATATGATCTCACCGGAAACCGAATCACTCCTGGACGAGAGACTCAAATCATTCGAAACGTCAGATTCCACGCAGATTGTGATACTGACTGTAAATTCTCTCGAAGGTGACGCGCTTGAAGATTTCACTATACGCGTGGCCGAGAAATGGAAAATAGGGCAGACTAAAAAAGATAACGGCGTAATACTCTTCGCTTCTAAAAATGACAGGCGGATGAGAATAGAGGTAGGCCGCGGTCTTGAAGGGGTCCTCACCGATCTTCTCTCCGGCAGAATTCTGGACAATGTAATAAGACCTAAATTTAAAAACGGGGATTATGACGGAGGTTTCCTCGACGGAACAGGTTCAATCATCGAAGCATGCAGGGGTGAGTTTAAAAATGACTCCCCCCCTGTATCATCAGGAAATGATTCTTCCGGCAATCTCCCGATAATCTTTTTCTTTGTGTTATATTTTGCAGTAATGTTAGCGTCAAGAGTCTCAAAAATTTTAAGCGGCAGCATCGGGGCGGCCGGTCTCCCTGCGATTGTTCATTTCGGATTATTCCCCATTGGATTAACAGGGATTATCATAAGCGCCATTGCCGGATTTATACTTGCTCTCATATTTCCGCATATACCGATCGGCGGAGGCTACTCAAGCGGCAGTTCAGGCGGAGGTTCGAGCTTTGGAGGAGGAGGCTTCTCCGGCGGCGGAGGAAGTTTCGGAGGCGGAGGGTCATCAGGAGGATGGTAATGAATAAAAAATCTGAAACATTTTTTACACAAAACGAAAAGAAATCTATTGAAACAGCCATTAAAGAAGCTGAATCCCGCACATCAGGCGAAATAGTTACAATGGTGGTGGAACGAAGTGACAGTTACAGGGATATAGATGTAATCGCAGGATTAATTATCTCCGCATTAATTTCTGTTTATCCGGCTGGAATAGTATATGCTGCATCGGAGACTTTACTGAGAAAACTCATTCCGTCCATGAACTGGTACAGTCATATCCCTGACGGAACGCGGTTCCTCACAGGACTCACAGTATTTATAGCCCTGACAATTATACTGCATTATCCCGTAAAACTTATATTTATGAAATTCCCTTCACTCAAGAGATTTATTCTCTCCATAAAAAGAATGGATGCGGAAGTACAAGCCAGAGCACTGCGGGGATTTCATGAACACGGCCTGGATAAAACCAAGGATGCTACTGGAGTTCTCTTCCTTATATCTATACTCGAGAAGAGAGTTCATGTCCTTGCAGATCATGGAATTTATACCAGGATAAAGCAGGAATCACTTGATAAATACGCAGCCTCGATAGGGAAAGGGATTGCATCAGGGAATGGAGCTGAAGCTTTATGCAGTGCAATAAAAGATGCGGGTCAAGAGCTGGAGAAGCATTTCCCGCGTAAAATAGATGACAGGAATGAGCTTTCTAATCGCATAGTTACTGAAAAATAGTACAGCGGGGATAAACTTATGAAAAAATTATTTTTAGCATTGACCATAATGTTTAGTACAGCTCTTCTTTTTGCAGCTGATGCACAGTTTCCCGTTCTGACAGGGCCGATTGTTGACAGTGTAAATCTCCTCACCCCTGAACAGAATAAGCAGCTTTCAGCAAAACTGCTGGGCTTTCAGAATACTAAAGGCAGTCAGATAGCAGTCTGCATTATCCCGACTACCGGACCTCTGACAATTGAAGATTACGGGATTCAGCTCGCGCAAAAATGGAAAATCGGCCGGGCAAAAATCGATGACGGGATAATAATTATAATCGCCAAGAATGACCGGAAAATGCGGATAGAGGTCGGTTACGGGCTGGAACATGCCGTGACAGATCTCCGGGCGGGAAGGATTGTTGATTATATGATGGCGCCGGAATTCCGGAAAGGAGATTTTTACAAAGGAATTGATACATCGGTTGATTCACTTATTACCTGTATCAATGGCGGAGATATCCCTGCTCTTTCATCTGAAACAGCGAATAAAACCTCAATTGCATCAGGTACAGACGCACCAGGATTTAATTTCGGAATTGCATTTCTCATAGGAAGTATAATAATATTTATAGTTTTTCTCGCGATGGGTAAAACATTACTTTCTATTTTATTAACTTATTTTCCATTTTGTATCGGACTTTATTTAATGGGGACCGGTCTTCCGTCAGAAACAGCAGTCATAGGCGGATTTTCAATGCTCCCGCTTGCGTTCATCGCCTTAATGGTAAAATATGCTCCTGCTGGTTCATCATCCGGTTCATCAGGGTACTCTTCAAACTATTCATCTTCATCATCAGACAGTTACAGCAGTTCGTCTGGCAGTGACTCATACAGCGGAGGCGGAGGAGATTTCGGAGGCGGCGGCGCTTCGGGGGATTGGTAAAAAAAAGTAAAACCTTAATTACAGATTAAAAAAATAACCTTCTGCCCTCATCCGGTCAACGCTATCGCTGGACCACCATCTCCCCAGCTTCGCTCAGTAGAGGGTAAAAAACTTAAAAAACTCTCGTCCGGACGAAGTCGGTGAGAGGGTGACCGGCCGGCAGGCCCGGTCGGGTGAGTGAGGAAAGTTTTATTCACGAACTGTAATTATACTCCGGTACAAATCCTTTAATAAACTCCCTTACCTCGGGGCTTTCCATATATGGAATCTTTTCTCTTACTGATCCGATCAGTAATTCATATTCAGCTTTCGAAAGAACATTACTGTCATTCTTCAGCAGCATTATTTTATTATTGCCTGTTTTAATCATCTCCCCTTTATTGTAAAAGAGTTCCTCATAGAGCTTTTCTCCTGGCCGGAGACCTGTATATTCTATCTTTATATCTCTTCCGGGGGTGTATCCGTAGATCTCGATCATCTTCTCTGCAATATCCGATATTTTAAACTGCTCACCCATATCGAGAACGAAGATCTCGCCTCCGTTTGAAATAGCTGCGGAGTTAATTACAAGCAGTGACGCTTCAGGTATACTCATGAAATACCTTGTAATATCAGGATGGGTTACAGTAACAGGGCCTCCCCTCTCGATCTGATCTCTGAAGAGCGGAATAACAGAGCCCCTGCTTCCAAGAACATTTCCGAATCTCACAGCAGCAGCGTTAAGACCCGTATTATGCTTATAGTATAACGCAAGAATCTCAGCGATCCGTTTAGTGGCACCCATTACGTTCGCCGGTCTTACAGCTTTATCAGTCGAAATAAGAACAAATTTACTGACATTGTGTTTTGAAGAGAGATCAAGAATATTGTTTGTTCCAAGCACATTGTTCTGCAGGGCTTCGATCTCATTGAATTCCATCAGCGGTACATGCTTATGAGCTGCAGCGTGAAATACAATGTCAGGTTTGTCCATGCTGAATATGCGGTCAAAAAGCCTGTAATCTTTAACATCAGCAATACGGTATACCACATTCGGAGCCGGAATTTTCATCATTCTGATGAAATCATCCATCTCTCTCTTGAGGTTATAGATCGAGTTTTCACCTCTCCCTACGGCAATGATTTTACCCACATTAAATTTCAGAAGCTGCCGGCATATCTCAGATCCGATGCTCCCGCCCGCTCCTGTGATAAGAACACTTTTACCGGAGAAGTATTTTTCCATAAGATTAAGTTCAATGGAAAATTCATCACGGTCAAGAAGTTCAGAATATGAAAACTCCCTGAGTGAAGGGAATATAGGAACAGAATCAAAAAATCTTTCAGCAGAAGGTACAAATGAAAGATTAATATTCCTATTATATGCAAGGACTGTGGAAACTATTTTATTTATAAAAGCGGATGAGGCAGAAGGAATAGCGATCATCACATCTGATATCTGAAGAACACCGCATACATCGCCGATTAAAGTCACGGGGCCGTAGACTTTTACATCTGAGATAAAGCTCCCTATCTTTGACTGATCATCATCAATAAAACCTGTGATTGCTTTACCCAGCCCTCTCTGACGAAGATCCCCGGCAAGCGCAGCACCGGCTTCACCTGCCCCGACAATAAGTATTCTGTTTAGTTTTTTCATATATGCAATAATTCCGGTTTAATTATCTTCTATTTTTCTCAAGAACTTCCAATACATTCTCTATCACATAATCAATTTCAGAATCGGTCATCCACGGAAAGATAGGGAGAGAAACCTCCCGTGAAAAAATATCCTCACACCCGGGAAAATCGTTCGGAGTATAACCGGAATCCTTAAATACTGAAAACCTGTACATCGGGATGTAATGAACGCTTGTACCAATATCGCGATTTTTAAGCTCAAGTATAAACTCATTTCTGTTTATCTTCAGTTTATCAGTCATTAGTTTTACGGGATATAGATGCCATGCACACTCAACATCATTTCTTACCTTCCATAAATCAAGTAATCCCGATTTACTGAAAGCCGAATTATATCTGTCTGCGATTTTTCTTCTCGCAAGATTCATCTCATTACTTTTCTTCAGCTGTTCAACACCGATAGCTGATGCTATATCTGTAATATTATATTTGTACCCTGCCTCAGAAACATCATACTCCCATGAACCTTTATCGGAATACCTGTTCCATGCATCCTTAGTAATTCCATGCAGGCGCAGTCTCTTCATCCTGTCAGCCCACGCAGGATTTTCAGTAGTAATCATTCCGCCTTCACCGGTTGTGAGAGTTTTAGTCGCATAAAAGCTGAAGCATGTAATATCACCTATAGTTCCCACCATCCTCCCATTGTACAGAGTCGGTGAAGCGTGTGCCGCATCTTCTATTACAATGAGTTTATGTTTACGGGCGATATCCATGATTTTGTCCATGTCACATGACTCTCCGCCGTAATGTACGGGAATGATTGCCTTTGTTTTTGGAGTGATTTTTTTTGCTATCTCCAATGGATCAATGAGGAAATTATCTTTCAATACATCGCAAAGCACGGGAACAGCACCGGAATATGTTATTACTTCCCATGTAGCAATAAATGTCATCGCAGGGATAATAACCTCATCGCCGGCTTTTATATCTGCTGCTTTAAGTGCGAGATGGAGTGCTGCAGTGCATGAATTGACAGCTATTGAATTGGAAGCTCCGGTATATTTTGAAAAGTCACGTTCGAACTCGAAGGTCTTTTCCCCCATGGTGAGCCAGCCGCTTCGTATTACATCAGATGCCGCGTTTATCTCTTCATTGCTTAGTTCAGCTTTATGAAATGGTATTTTCATAGGAATAATCTCTAATGTTTATTTTAATTATCGTCAAGTTATAAATAAATGATCAATGTATTTCGAAATAAGAATCTATACGGAAAGGCAAAGCCGGATAAAGATGAAACACCATCGTAACAATAATCTCTGAACACGATTTCCGGCTTAAAGGATTTACGGGAATAAAATGAGTTTACTGCCGGCATTCTAATAATCCTTCAGTAAAAATATCATGATATACAGGATAGAAAAGAGTAAATACGAAAGCCTGGAATATATTATAGAGAAAGAGATCAGGATAAGCAAAGCACCTGCCGGGCAGAAAACCGTTCCGGCGGAAGTGCGGAGATAATAAATTCTATTGCCGTCAATGCTGTCGGACAGCAGCAGCAATTATATTATACTTATTATAATCTATTGATTACTTTCCCTATTCTGATTTAACAGAGAAAGTAATCTTATTCTTAAGAAGATTTTGAAGTTCCTGAAGATCAAAATGTATATCAACTTCCGCCCATTCAGATTTAGCAACCATCAGCGGCTCAATATCAATACCTGCATCAGCAAGATCTTTTATAAAACTATGCCAGGTTTTATCATAATTTAAAAAGTCCTCTCTCCGTGCTGCTTTATCGAGAACCTTTCTGAAAGCCATACTGCTTTCCTTCCCTCTTACAATCACCAGTCCGGCTGAAACTGTATTATTATTCGGAACATTTTTACCGGCTTCAACTATTTTACCCCTGTCGTTGAATTTTACTTTAATATCATCGGATACCACTTCCGTACAGGGAGAGCAGAGCAGGTAGATTCCTTCTTTAGATGCCGAAAACAATCTGGCAATTTCAGCATATACTGCTTCACTATATAGAGTATCGCCATTAATAAACATAAAACCGGCATCATCAATTTTGTTGAGCACTACCCAGAGTGTTACCAGCGGACCGGATATACCATAAAAAGGATTGTATACAACAGTCATCTCACCCTTGTCTTTTACTCCCGCAGCAAATTCTTCGACTTTTTCAGCGCAGTGGCCTGCACCTACAATAATTTCTTTAACTTCAGGATGCCTGAAAAACTTCTCCGCCTGCCTTGACAGAAGAGTTGTGCCGTCTCCTAGTTCGACAAGAATCTTTGGCCTGTCTTTCGTTAACGGCAGAAGTCTTACTCCTTTACCGGCAGATAAAATAATAGTTTTCATATTCTCACCTTAATTATTGTTCTTTGTTTTATTTATATAATCCAGAATTCTATCGCAGGACTTACCGTCTGCGGTATCAAAAAAAATCTTTATTACATCTTTTCTGGATTCTTTATATTCGTCAATACCATTTACAATAGTCTTTTTCAGTTCAGATTCAAGCTCGTCATAGGTAAAACATTTTTTCCCCGGTGTCACTTCATCATAGTTAAACTGGAGAGCTCTTTCACCATTAACATAATGAGTATAATCAAATGGGAAAAATATTACCGGCTTATCATGTAAAAGATAATCAACAAAAATTGACGAATAATCTGTTATCATCAGATCGCATTTACTTAAAAGAGGATATATATCACTGTTTTTCTGACACTCAATAATATTAGTTGCTTCTGAAATATCGTAAGTATGCTCCTTCAATGTTTTTGTATGGTATTTAAAAATAAAAATAATTTTATTTTCCAGCGCAAACTGATTAAGACGCCTAACATCCATGGTATCTTTCAATGATAAAAATTTTTCAGTAGGCTTTCTATGAGTCGGGCAGTATGCAGCGAGTTTATAACCTTCATTTTTAAAACGGATGCATTCATTGTAAACCTCCGCATCAATACCGACTAAATACGGATCAATATTATCTTTGAAAAACAGATCATTCCTTGGCTGCCCATTAATCAGGAGTTCTTTATAATTGAAAGCCTTTGCTCTTGTATTTTTCTGGGTTGTAGAATTCATAATTAAAAGATCATAAAATGGATTATTCCCCAGTAATGCCAGATAAAATTTGACTATAAAATTCTGGTTCATTTTTTTAGGCTTCAACTGGCCAACAGTTTTCATTCCGCTCCCATGCCACAACTGTATTTTTCTGGAATTGTATAGCGGATAAAATTTGAAATCCCGGCTCCATTCATTCCCATCAACAATAATCGTCCCGGCTCTGAGGAATTTAACCAATGTTGAAAACTTCGGATAAAATAAAACTGAAAGATTATTTGATTTAAGTTCTTTTTCGATTTTGCGGTCTGAAGTGAGAAAAAAAATATCAGGGTATTCCTTACTCCGATCAGTAAAATATAAAAAAAGATACTTCAGGTTCCCGTCAAAATTGTTTGAAAATCTTGTAATAAAAATAATACTGCTGTCTTTGGGAATTAAGAATGACAATGGAACCAGCAGTCCCCAGCCGAATATTACTCTTAGCGGAAATAAAATAACATGCGAAGAATAGCGCTTAAGATCATTTACAATATTATTCATTTAGAAATCCTTGCTGATAGATATTAATACATGGCAATTATAACATCTAACCGCCGATAAAATAAAATTATTGTCCAGTAATAATTTATTAAAATCTCTTTTTTATAGTGATTGACAAATTATCCTCAAAGAAAATATAAATTAAAAATATGAAAAATAAAAAGACTAAAATCCTGATTGTCGCCATGAAATATTTCCCTGCGAGCGGAGGAAGCGCTTCATACGCATACAATATGGCTGTGGGATTACAGCGGCAGGGATATGAAATATTACTTCTTGCTCCCCATTATAAACATAGAGAAATGGATGATTCTAATTCCCCATTTAAAATCAAAAGACTTCGATATGCACGCAAAATAAAAGGTTATGCACGCAAAATAAAAGCACTGGATATTATCAATAGAATTCTTTTTGCCGCGGTTCAGATTTTAATCCATTACATCCGTTTTAAACCGGATGTTGTTTGGGCAACAAGTTTTGCCGGTTGCAGGACTCTCGGTGTATTAACTTTCCTTAATGCAAAATTCATAGCCACAATACATGGCGGAGGTATCCACAGGAGATATCCTTCAAAAAAAATCAGCAACAAAATTACTGACTGGTTCGGATTACGTTTTATGAACCGGGCCGACGCATTGGTAACTATCAGTGAAGATTCTAAAAAAATATTTGTTAAAAAACTGCCATACGAAAATATATTAAATAAAATTAAAGTCATCTATAACAGTCTCGATTTTGATGAAAACACATTTTTTACTCAAAAGCAGGCTCTTGCAGAGTTATCGGCTCTAAAAAATAAAAAGATCATCCTTACTGTTGGAAGACTGGTTGCAGCAAAAGGACATGATGTCGTAATAAAATCAATTAAACTCTTAAAGAAAAAGTTCCCGGACATTTTATACATTATTGTTGGTGAAGGTATTGAAAAAGAAACTCTCATCAAACTGGTTCAAGATGAAAAACTGGAAGACACTGTAATTTTCACAGGATATGTAACTGCCAGAGAACTTGAAATGTATTACGCAATCTGTGATCTGTTTGTAATGGCGGGACGATGGACTGCCAAATTTGTTGAAGGATTCGGACTGGTCTATATAGAGGCAGGCTTGAGAGGAAAGGCGGTCATCGGCACTAATGTCGGAGGAATTCCTGAAGCGATAATTGAAAATAAAACAGGTTATATTATTGAACCTGAAAATCCCAACATTTTAGCAGATAAAATTGAGTATCTGTTTAAAAACGAAAAAATCCGCAAACAAATGGGAGCATTCGCCTCCAAGTATATAAAAGAACACTACAGTAATGAAGTAATGGCCGGACATAATTCAGATCTAATTAAGGATATTATAAATAAAAAGAACTGATGCACTTATACCCCCATAGGCTGTTGAAAAAAGAATAAGTTCACTTTCAGATGATCACAGCAATCTTATCATCTGCTTCCGCCGGGCGGTCATGTATACTTTTTTTAGAATGATCTTTTGTCCTGTTTTTACATGTATTTGGTCGACTTTGGCGTTTTTTTTCTTTAAAAATTCCTCTTGAGCTTCTTAGGTATGATAACCATGCGTTTACTTTCTGCTTATATCTCGATAAACTGTGGAAATAACCCGATTTATTATTTGGAATATCTCCTTCCCTTCTTTACCAGAATACTTCGTTTTTTGAATGACAAATCTTTCTTCGAATTATAATTGTTTAAATGGTCTCATGGGCTATCTCCCTGATTGAGTTTTTGGCCGGCACAATCCCATTGTGAGATATTTCATAAGGCTACTATCTTAATTCCTTTACATTTCAAACCTGGATTGAAGTTTTTTAGAATAAAGATATCTATAATCTCTTGACAATGAAATTTCTGTTCCTTTTATTATATAGCGGTTTCAATAACTCCGTTTTTGAAACCGCAGAAACCCGGCGGAACGACTTATTGACAGATATGATCACAGCCCGGTATTCCGTGACATCTCATCTAAAAATGAATGAATCTATCTTGATTTTGAAAAAATCCGCAAAAATGCAAAATCTGTTGTAAATTATTACATTATTTAGAGACTATACAAAGAGGTGTTTATTCCCCTGAATAGTGAAAAATTCCATCAATGACTCACTTTACAGGATGAAATATTTAATTCAGTTTTTTTAATAAGCAGGCTCAAAAACAGGCGGTATGAAAATGAGTATTAAACACAAGTTTAAAAAAACAATTGTTGAACAAGGGGTCGATGTTAATATTCCCCGAATTATTAACAAATCCAAATCAGTACGCAAAGATTTTAAAAAATATCTTAAAGCTGTAAGCACACTGATCACTGACGCCTATTACCTCGATAGAAGGAGATTCATAGCAGTCCTTGTAACTTCAGGTGCGGGTATTGCCATGCTCGGATTCTCTCTTGGAGTTCTTTTAAAATATGTAAAGCATCTTGAATCGAACAGCCCGATGAAATATTTCGGTTACAGCTTTTACCCCAGGGATGGATTTTTTCTTGCATTTATATCAGTATCTTCCATGTTGCTGCTGATTATAAGCGCAGGCCTGATTCTTTTCAGCAGGCTGAAGACAAGAGACATTCTTGTTGATTACAACCTGGCAGCTCTGTCAAGGGTCGCAGAAAAATTCGGCTGGAATCCTCCCGACGATATAGCCTGGTTAAGTGACTCAGCATTAAAATCAGATGTAAAAATATTATACGGAAGCGACTCAAACAGATCCGGGATGACACTGCGGCGTATATCTGAAGGGTATCAGCATTTTCTTACCTCTTTCGGCGGATTAGGAATATTATTATGGCTTGACGCGGCTGCTACTTTTTACCTGATACTGATAATTCTTTTATCTCTTACCTTTTTTGTTAAAATCAACAAGCGTGCCTCAAAAGCAACCAGAGATTATGAAAACCTCTCCGGTGATTCGGCCCGCAGATCACGGGCTCTGCTTACTAATATCGCATCATGGCCCAACCCGAATTTAAACCCGGCCATTCTGAAGAGCATAACACACGAAAGCAATTTAAAAAATAATCATAAACTCCTTTTCGACAGATTCGCTACAAAATCACTTACAGAGTTTTTAAGCTATGTTTTAACAGCGGCTGCACTCGGTTTTCTTCTTATAACTCTTGGTTATTCTGCAATAGAAGGTAAAAAGAGCTGGGCAGCAGTTGTAGGTTATATTATAGTTCTTCAAACGGTTATGAAATCTTTTAAAACCCTTTCCAAAATAGTTACAGAAATTACAAGGGTATACCCCGGATTAAGCAGATCATATGAATTCAACAAAAAATCAGCAACGCTCCCTCCAAAGGAAAAAATTCATGAACTGAACCTGATTTTATCAGATGATGCGCTTTCAGGCAATAATCAGAAAAATATAACCCTAAAATATGGCGACATTATAGGATTATCAGCACCTGTTACGCTCTCAAGATACAGTGTTAAATTTTTCGAAAAAATATTAAAAGGCGGTAAACGCAAAGACAGAGACAAACGCAAAGAGAAAAAAAAGATTACCGATTTAATCCATTCAATATCAATAGCAGTTCCTATACGCTCTCCACGGGTGCCAATCACTATCAGAGAACTTCTGGGAATTCCAGCAGATATTGGAGCCGCGGAATTACGTATCGCGGCAGGAAGCCTGGCCAAAAAGATTGAAAAGGTGTTTCCCCTTGACCCCGATACACTTCTATCTGAGCATGATATAGAGAAGCTTTCAAGCGATTCGTTAAAACAGTTTTCACTCATCTCATGCTCTGTTTCTGACAAACCCATACTTCTGGTGCATAATTCGCTTATTACTGAAAAGTGGTTAAAAGAAAATGAAACTACGCTTAAACACCGCATTCTGGTTATATGTTTTAACGGCCTTCCTGATAGCCACCAGACAGTTATTAAAACATATATTGCTTCAGCAGCAGACGGGAACATTATTGCCTCAGGCTCATTCAACTTTCTGAAAAAAAGAAGCTCGGCTATAAAAAAAATAATTGATGACCGTGCGCAACAATTGTTAATAAATTCTAAAAAAGTTTTAGCAGAAGACAGTGATATGGAAGATGATGATGATGATGACGATTGATAATATAAAAGTGATAAACGGGCTTACTTTTAGAGCCCGTTTGTAAAAAGCCGATAGTATAAGCTGGTTTACCAGCGCACGCTACTTGTTTTACCTGCATTACTTTTTTAAGGATTCTTTATCGAGAATAAATGCTTATATCGGTTATTCGTTCAGCATCAGAGTGAAAGATTATTATTGTCCTTTCATCATCAGCAATTCTGATTTCATCAATATTGTAAAATCCGCTTCCTATAATAACAGGCATCTCAAATTCAGTATACCATGGTAAACTTAAAACCGAATTGGTAGCATGTTCCACCAGAATCTATATCTATTATTGCAAATTTAATATCAATGACGCAGGGAATCAATCAGCTTTTGTTTCCTTTTCCAATGTGTTGTTAATAGCGATGAACCAAAGAGAGAATAAAATCAAATCTGGATAACGGAAGAAAAAAACCGCCTCTGATAAACATGCAAGACAGAATAACAATAATATTAACAGGAGAAACTTTGCTTTTCTATAATAATAATGAATCATCCAGGCAATAGCCGCGAATGCAGGAAGCGCGGCAATTCCCGTATACATCCATAACTGGAGAAATGAGTTATGCAGGTGCCTGAAACCTTTAAGAATCATATACTCCGATTTAAAACCAGAGAGGGCATTACCGAATGTCAGCTCTTGAAAAAAATTAATGTAAAGATACAGTCTTTGTTTCGCCGAACTGTTCATTATCCCTACTGTAGCAAATCGCGAATGTTTAAGAATAAATAAAAATATTAAAACAATCATTGATATCATCACAAAAATAAGAAAAAATCTAAATACCTTATTCTTATGGATTTTTTCTGCAAAATATTTTTTGAACTGATCCCTGTAAAAAAAAATGAAAACAGTTATGAAAAGGATGGCTGAAATTACCAGCCAGGTTCTGCTCTGAGATTTAATGGACAACAATAATGTTATCAAGGCCGGCCAGATGACAATCTTTCTTTTTTCCTCAAGATAATCTGTTATATAAATGAGTGATGAGAGGGTCATTAAATATGAAGAAACATAATTTCTGTTCATATTGAATAGATAGGACCCTTGAATAACCACTTCAGTCTGGATAAAATAGCAATAAATAAAAACTAACGACATTATAATAAAAAGAATTCGGGATATCAGAGAATTAAATATTCCATTAGCAACCAGAAAACCGGCAGCCAGCATAATAAATATAATATAATTCCATTTGTATGTTAATATACTGTTATTTTGAGTTATTGAAGACCAGATTACAAGAATTAGCACATACAGTGCTGTTAAATAAAAATATTTCCGTGTTATTTTATTTAAAAACAGAAGTATAAAAGTAATAGAGATAGCCGAAACAAAACCTGTAATACTCTTAACGTAGTGAAATTTGAAAAGGTGTGATAAGAAATGAAAAATCAGATAAAACGATATTAAAAAAGTTAAAAAAACATTTACTAATTGTATTTTTTTTTCAGGCAAACTATAGTTTTTTATTTTTTCAATCATATGCATTAAAAAAGTATAAGGAAATATGAGTATATATAAATTATTCATTACATATAATTACATTTTCAAAGACTTTTATTTCTCCTTCATTAAAAATTAAAATAAAAAAATTAAAACGTAAATGATTTCAGATATATGCAATTATTCCGTACAACTGCTGCAATTGCTGAATATGCAAAAAATATAAAACTGTATCACAACATATAGAAGAGAATATTAACAACAATGCAAAAAACTTTTATTATATTGGTAAAGTAATCTTTGGCATTATACAATAAAAAAGAAAACTTGATATTGTAAAGATATTTTCATTGAGTGCTGACTGAAAAATGAGGTTAATTGTTGCCAAAAGATGACGGGAAAACAGATAAATAATAAATCACTTATCTTACAGTCTTCGATATCTTATTCCAATTATTTAAAAAGGGGATGAAATTATTGAACAATTTATGAAATTTTCCTGAAAAATCTTATATTATCTAAATTTTTCCTTAACAGATCTTTTGAACTTTTACTTTCCTGCTTTAGATCAGATATTAATGTTTCAGCTCTATTCAGCATATAAAAAGATATCCCCACTATAAGTATAATAAATCCCAGTAAAAACATGGTAAATTTCGAGTGAACCGCCACCATAATAAGAGAGAAAATACCAAGAATCGCAGTGTAAGTGTAAACTACTGCTAAAATCTCTTTAGTCGAAAACCCGATATTCATAAGTCTGTGATGAAGATGATTTTTGTCCGGATGAAAAAGATTTTTACCATCTTTGTAACGCTTTAAAATAACCTGAACAATATCAGAAATCGGGATTAGCATCAGTATCATTGGTATTAAAAAAACAGTTAAAGCAGCAGATTTTTTTACTCCCATAAGCGGAAATACAGAGTACATAAATCCGATAAAATAAGCACCGCCATCACCAAGAAATATCTTTGCAGGAGGAAAATTAAATATATAAAATCCCAGAATTGAGCATTCAAGCAGAACAGCTAACGCCAAAACAGGGTAATTACCAGAGATTAATGAAATTACTATTAGAAAAAAATTCGCAATCAGCACAATCCCGGTAGACAGGCCATCCATACCATCTATAAGATTAACAGCATTCATAAAAGCAATAATCCAGAATATAGTTAATGGATAGGAAAAAACTCCAAAATTTATGTAAAAGAAAGTATATATTCTTAAATCTTTTATCATCAGACCTGATAAAACTATCATTGATGCGGATATAATCTGAATCAATAATTTATATCTCACTCTTATTCTCACTAAATCATCTACAAAACCACATAAAAATGCTATTAACATACCAGCTATTAAAAAATATGGATTATAATTTTGACTATATTTTAATATCAGATAACAGGCAGCCGGGAAAAAAGCAATAAATATCCCAAGACCCCCAATTCTGCTGGTATCTTTAGAATGTATTTTTCTGTGGCTGGTTGAATCAAACAGGTTAAAACGGTGTGATAGTTTTATTATTATGGGGATGCTCACTAGTGAGATAATAAAAGTTAATACACCAGCAAAAATTACATAATTAAGCATTATTAATAGCTCTCATTTTAATATTCCATTTAAAATCATTCTATATTCATTTTATTTTTTCATTTTATATATAATAATAATTTGTACAATTGTCAATAATTTTCAAGATAAATAAATCAAACTAATTCTTTCAATTCTTTAACTGGTTCAGGCAAATCCTTAAAAATTTTCCAAACTATACGGCTTTGAGGGAACAATACAACCCATGCAGTAATTGCAACAAGTAAAAAATAATTCGAAAGTGAATCATGCGATTTAAACCATAGCTCTAACTCGCCCTTATAGGGTGAAATATAATCCTGATAAAAATCAGTATGATCTCCTGATGAATGGGACATAATTTTTTCTTCATCCCGGAAAACAATTGAACCGATACCAGTGAGGCCGGGCTTAACATCTCTTAAAGCTGCCTGAACATGATCAGGATAGAATGCAAAAGTTTTAGGAGTTAATGGCCTTGGTCCCACAATACTTATATCGCCTTTCAGTATGTTAATCAGTTGCGGAACCTCATTAAGTTTAGTTTTGCGAAGAAATTTACCGAAAGGAAGAACTCTCGGATCGTTTGCCTTTGTGATATCACCCCCCGGAAGGCTGGGACTGTTTTTAAGCATTGTCGCAAATTTCAAAAGACCAAAAATTTTACCATACCGGCCTACACGTTCCTGTATATAAAAAATTTCTCTTTCACCAGTGAAACGTAATATTAAAATAGCAGGTATAGCAAGAGGTAAAAATAATATCAATGCCAATAAGGAAAATAATATATCAAAAAATCTTTTCATTTTTTACATCCTTCCATCTAAAAACTTACCGGTTTCTTTATGACCAAAGTCCGGAATCATCCTGTTAAATAAAACTACCAGATCATCACGTGTCCAGTTTTTCAGGTCTTTCATATGCAGAATAGCTGAATTAAAATACTCCAGCAGATCATCAGAATATTCCGCGTCATTTTTAATTATACCCACACTGTTAAATCGGCTCATATCCAGTGTTTCATTATCGGTAAAAAATTCTTCGAAATCCTTTTCCCCGGTAGTATCACTTTTGAAGAAAAAACAGGGCCACTTTTTTTGGGGAATTAGTTCTTCAGCTTTACCCCTGGCCTCATCCTCATCACCGCATTCATATACTTCATACCCGAGGTTTTCTAAATATTTAACAGCTATACCGGAAAAAGTAATCAGGTGAAGTTTTTCGCTTAGTTTCGGGAAAAAAATATCACGGTTATCACCAAGCAGGGAAGACATCAGGCACAGCTCTCCGGATTCCTGAGGAGTAACAAAATAACGCTTAACATCACTCGGGGCAGCAATTGGCTGTCTTTTCGCTATTCTCTGATTAAACCCATGCAGAAGGCTGCCGTCTGAAAAGGCAACATTTGCAAACCTTGCCATTGAGACAGGAAGTTCCAGGCTTTTCCTCATAAGGAACATTTCCATTATCCGCTTACTGGCACCCATCATGTTTGCCGGATTCGCTGCTTTATCTGTAGAAACTGAAAAATACTTTTTAGCACCAGACAGCATAGCCAGATCAGCAGTTTTGACTGTATTAAAAATATTAACATCAATCATTCTCATTAGAGTAAACGGATCTTTTTCGCTTCTTACATGTTTGAGTGCAGAGAGATTTAAAACATAATCATATCCGCCTGATTGTTTCATTAATGCTTCAAATTCAACAGAACCGCAGTCAATTGCGAATGTGCTGAAGTCTCCATCAATATAGCCAAGTGTACTGCGGATATCCCTCACCAGTTCAACCATGTTGTTTTCACTTATATCAACTATATGCAATACTTTGGGATTCCTTTTAAATATCTCTTTTACAACTGCCTGGCCAATAGAGCCAGCGCCTCCGATTACCATAAAACGTGATTTTAAAACCAGATCTTTTAAAAATTTTTCATTATTATTTATATCCTCTTTGAAAAGTTCAATGTCTCTACCTATAAGATTTAAAATATTCATTAGATAAAATCCTTTTTATAATCGCACACTACTTGGAATATTTACTACTCTTTCCTCAAGCCATTCAGAAATTTCAAGATTACCGCGCATACAGCCTTCAAACATCGGGAGTTTATTCATCAATTTCCATATTGGTCTTGTCATGACTCCATTTGAATTTGTAACCTCAAGAAACCTGTCTCTCGCATTTAAATCTTTAAGTATAACAGCATTCAACCAGTAATTTGACCTGCAATTTTCCGGTTCAGAAAAAAATTTAATCTCATCATATTTCTTAAAAAACTCATTATATATTTCGGCAAGCTGGCGTTTATTTTCTATAAACATTTCAAGATTTTCGAGTTGGGCACATCCTAATGCAGCATTTATGTTTGTAAGCCTGTAATTGTAGCCGACTTCATCATGATTAAATTCCCATTGATGCGGAATTTTAGCAGTTGTTGTTATATGTTTTGCTCTTTTTGCTAATCCTTCATCATCAGTAACAATCATTCCGCCACCACCGCAGGTTATTGTTTTATTTCCGTTAAAACTATAAATACCGCATTTCCCGAAAGTACCTGTATGTTTATCTTTATAAAGACTTCCAAGACTTTCAGCAGAATCCTCAACTAACACAATATTATATTTGTCACAGATTTCTTTAATTCTATCGATTCGTCCAGGATGTCCGAATGTATGCATAGGTACACAGGCTTTTATAATATTACCGGTAGTTTTGTTATAGCAGAAACCATCATTTTTTATAATTGAATTTTGATTAAGGAACTCTTCAAGTTTATCGGGATCGAGGGTCATTGTCTTTCGCTCTACATCAACGAAAACTGATTTAGCATTGCAGTAAGCTATAGCATTACAGGTCGCAATAAATGTCAAAGGTTGAGTAATAACTTCATCGCCTGGGTTAACACCACTGAGTTTAAGAGCTATATGAAGAGCAGCAGTTCCATTAACAGCGGCAACAGCAAACTTCGCACCAGTATATTCTTTTATATCTTTTTCAAATCTGGTAACAAACTCACCTACACTGGAAACAAAATTTGTATCAATGCATTCGTTAAGATATTTTTTTTCATTACCCATAAATTTTGGTTCATGGAGAGGGATGAAGGATTTGTTAAAAAAAATATTTTTAATGAAGCTTATTATTGTATCATTCATAAGTAGTCCTGAATTTATTATTTCCTGATATTTCAAATCGACTTTACACATCAGGTAAAATTAATTTTTTTCTGTTTTTTAAAATAACAGTTTTACCACCTTTCTGAATGTAAAACTTCCATGGTTTTGTATCTTTGGTGATGACTGTATTTGAACCTACGACTGTACCTTCAGCTATTGTAACATTTGTAAAAATTATTGCCTGGGTAGAAATAAAAGCGTCTTTAGAAATTTTTACAAACCCGCGCAAAACATCCCTCTGAGCAGAAGGCAACATGGGCCCACTGCTACGTGTCCCATTTTTTAAAGTTTCAGTTGCAGTTATAATCGTTGAACCATTAGCGATACAGGCATAATCTTCAATTTCGAACTCTCCACCACCTGTAACCATGACGTTAGATGCGATATGAACCCTTCTCCCGACTTTACATTTGTCAGCTCCAAGAATTACATTTTTATCAATAAACGAAAATTCTGATAATTCAACGCATTCCGGATGTGCAATATGCACTCCCTGCTCAATTATAACATTATGCTCCATTTTTTTCAATAAGCCCTTATAATACAAACCGCGGATATAACACCCCGACAGCCGGGGTAATCCCGGAATATTGGTAACTGTCATTAAAACAAGATCTGAGTAAATTGGAATCGGTAAAACTAAAAGTCTGGTAATTATAAATTCCATCATTGACAGACATATTATAAAAGCTTTCAGCTGAAATATATAAATTATTAAAGATATCAATAAAGATTTTGCACCATTTTCAAATTCTTTTTTATCGTTTAATAATTCAAAAAACTTATAATTAAAAATCATTCTGCGCCACATTATCTCCATTTCTGACTTTTACATAGCATTAAACTGATTATTAAAAAATCAATTATTTGAATAATCAGTTTTCTCACAAATTACATCAATAAATACTTTTTCCAGCTTTTTGGCAAGTATATCTCTTGAAAAATGAGTTTCTGCAAGCTGACGGGCTCTCATTCCAGATTTTTCAACTTCTTCCGGATTATCAAAAAAATTTAAAAATGGCGACACTGCCTCTTCAGGTTGCGCTGATAATACTAAACCCACACAATGTTCCCGAATTAAATCTGCCTGCCATCCTTCATAATTGATGCAAACAGGCGTACCTGATGAAAGTGCATCAAAAAATTTATTAGCAGAGTTTGCCTGCAATTCAGGGATATCGATCACTAGAGAAATTATCATATCTGCATAGTGAAAAAAAGGTATAAGTTCGATTTTTGGTATGGACTTCAACATAAAAAAAGTTTTATTAAGGACACCGAGCATCCTTGCTTTTGTCTCTACTTTTCCCCATTCAGCTCCATCACCTACAACGACAAACCTGAAATCCGGTCTGTGTACAGCAACCAGGGCTGCTAATTCAGCAAGATAACTAACACCATTAACTCTCCCTAATGTGCCCGGATAAAGAACAACAGTCCCCTTGCCAATTTTCAGAGATATTTCAGATGAAAGACTTTTCCCCGGTTCCGGTTTGAAAAGTTCAAGATCTGCACTATTTGGGATCATTGATATTTTATTTAAAGGATATCCGGATTTATGTATTCCTTCCATCATTCCCGGAGAAAGCGCAATTATATGAGATGAATGTTTATAGGCAAATTTCTCCAGCAAATAAGCCATCTGTTTAAATAATGGATTACGCAATTCACCTAATGCTATGGGAACAATTGGCCACAAATCGCGGACTTCAAATACCAGTGGTATTTTTTTTAACTTGGAAGCAAGAACACCGGGTATAGCAATTGTTAAGGGTGTGCTTGTAGCAAAAATCAGATCTCCCTCAATAGATACTGCTTTCAGTGCAGACTTAATTGAAAATCTCAGGAATGCTAATATTCTCTTCCAGAATCCCATTTTATTTGAATAAAGCACCGGCAGCCAATGGACTTTAATTCCCGCTTCAACTGTTTCAAACCAGTCTTTTTTATCAATCGGTTCCCGCCATGTTGTGATCATTTCTACGGTGTGACCCCACTCAACGAGACGTCTTGCCATTTCATAAGAACGCGTTCCGCCCGCCATATCGGGTGTTGTAAAATACTGATGAAGATATATAATTCTCACTTAACAAGTCTCTCATATAAATTAATAAGCTTTTTTTCTTCAAGTCTCCAGTTATATTTTTCAATCACTGCTTTCTGCCCATTTTCGGCCATTTGTTCTGCTTCCAGAGGATTGTTTATTATATAATCAATAGCGTTTGCAATATCCTTTGGGTCAAGCGGATTGACACATAAACCACAATTATTTTCCCCTATAATTTCACGTAATAAGGGAAAATCTGAAGCAATAACCGGAATACCTGAAATCATATATTCAAACATCTTCACAGGGAGAGCATCAATATAATTTGTAACAGGATGAAGAGTTACCAGACCCGCTTTCGATTTTGATAATATGTCTTTAACCTTTGATCTATCTAAAAACCCAAGCTCATTTACACTACTCCAACCTTTATATTTTTTTACTTCAATCTCAACTTTCTTTTCACTGAATCTTCCGCCAAGATTAAGCCTGATATCATTTTTAACATATTCCATTGATCGGACAATTTCTTTAATGCCTCGGATTTCACCGATTCCACCGATATAACAGATTTCATTTTTCTTTAAATCCCAATTTATTTCATTTTTCAACTCTTCAATAATCGGGTAATTATTAATGTCCATTGTATTTTTATTGATTTTCAAAAACCTGTTTCGAATATAAGGTGTCGCGGTTATTATAGCATCAAATTTACGGGCAGCACGGTTTTCATATATTTCAATAAATCTTGAAATTAAAGGTTTAAATAATTTATGAATATAGGGCTTCCCCATTATCTGTCGGGGTACATCTTCATGTACATCATATATTACTGTTTTACCATTTTTTTTAAGCTTAAGCCCTACAGCTAAAAGTTCCGGATCATGAAAATGATATATTTCGCTATTAAGTTCTACTGCTTTTTTAAATACAGCTTCGGTAGTATTGATCATTCTGCGTATTCTTCCGCTAAGCCGCCCAACATCAAAAATCTTTACACCATTACACTTATCATAATCAAGACCATCTGCCACTACCAGATTTACATCATATCCATTATTTACAAGACTGCAACACTCCTTTATAAAAATCCGGGTATCGTTACGGGGATGCACTGAAGTCAGGTGAGTTACTTTTATTGGCGACAACATAATTTCTCCATTTACTTCAAGCACCTAGTTGTTTTATTAAATTAGAATATCTTGTATTAATTTTTATTAAATAAATAAAATAACACATTTAAATTTCTTTAAAAAAATAATTTCTATCTATTTTTTTAAATTTACCTTGATTTATAATTTTTATTATATCATTATAGTCTTTAGCTAACTTTGAAAACCCATTTTCGATAAGATATTCCATAAACTCAATACCAGGTAAATCTGCTAAAATAGCTTTGCAATTTAAAGTTAATGCTTCAAATAATGCCGTTGAATAACAGCCTATAACATATTCAGATTCAGCAAACAACTTGTACAGATTAATATCATTATTATTTACGATAAAAAAATTATTGAGCTTATTTGCTTTGCTTAAAATTGGATATTCAGCTTCCCATTTGTTATATTCGCTTGGATGTAGCTTATAAAATATTCTAAAA
>Ga0116171_10001555_pt1 | contig 22591 bp, 32 predicted proteins | sample AD_JPNHW2_MetaG_FD_89798 | JGI IMG/M metagenome (GOLD analysis project Ga0116171, IMG submission 89798) | Active sludge microbial communities of municipal wastewater-treating anaerobic digesters from Japan - AD_JPNHW2_MetaG | ecosystem: Engineered > Bioreactor > Anaerobic > Digestate | place...
CTGACGTCTGCTTTGGTATGGATATTGAGAGTGTGAAAGATAACATTTCTCCAAAGAAAGTTATCGAGACTTACACTGATTATTCTAAAAAGAAGATTAAATCTCCAGAAGCGTGGATCGATAGCGTAAATTGTCAGAATTGGTTCAATGATGGTGGAAGACATGCCGCTGGAAATATCTTCTACGCAAACTGGATTAATGGATCTGCCTACTCACTTCTTGAAAGCGTGACGAGTAGGGATTTCGGTATTAAAACTCTATATGTTGGAAATAGAGAAACTCATGATACGGTATTAGCGTTTACTTTCTATACTGGTCAATCTGAATTGTTCATTCAGAGAAAAAAAGGAAAGTATACAAACTTTAGAACAGTGTCTGGTTTGTTCGACATTACGTTGTCTGTAAAACCTTTTGTAGAGCAGTATTTTACTTCTACGTTAGATAACAAAGGTTATGGACTTGGATGTAATAAAAAGCAGTTCTCACGAGCTTGCGCGGAAGTTCTCGGAGGAAGAACCGGAAGATCGGTTATACGGTCAAAAGATAAGGATGTTGCTATCATCTATGATCCATCAAACAAAAACGTACACATAAGAATAGCTGCCGATATGTCCAGCTTGATAGAAGCGATGCAGGACAATATTAGAATTAAATATGATAAAGCAGTTGCTGAAAAGCGAAAGAAGAATAACTTGAATGATTAAAGAATATATAAAAGGTCTTATAGATACGGGACTTTGCTCAACTACGAGCGAAGTCCTTTCGCATTTTAAGGACATCGGAATTGATAGTAACGTGTCTGGAAAGTACATTCAGTTAAAGTATAATACTTTTTTTTGTACTTGGAAAACTCCTCTTCCTTTCCATTGTAGAGGAGTTATATTAGATGTCAGCGATATAAGTAATCCTCGTTATGTCGCTACTCCATTTATGAAGTTCTTCAATTATGGAGAACCCAAATCTAAATATACCACATTTGACGATATTAAAAAGTTTATAGCTAATGGTGGAAAACTTACACAAAAAGCAGACGGCACATGTATAGTTTTGTATTACACGTTTGACCGCGGCTGGAAAGTTTCTACACTTGGAACAATAGATCCATTGAATGTAAATGATAATCCTATAACATTTTCTGAATTGTTCTGGAAGCAATTTGATTTACGTTTGTCTACATTAAGAATAGGAACAACTTATATATTTGAACTATGTACAGAATTGAATCAAATAGTTACCAAATATGATGATAGAAAAATATTCTTTTTATCTGCTCTAAGAGAATGGAAATATGATTTGCCAGCATATTTAGAAGTCGCAAAGGAGATAGAACTCGGCAACACAAAAATAGAATTGCCAAAAGTCGAAGACGTTCCTCTAGAAATCGATACTATTGATAAGTTTACTTCCTTTGTTAAAGAGAAGTTTTATACTGGACTCGGTAGAAATCCAGAAGGAGTAGTTGGTACGTTGAATGGAATTCCTCAGTTCAAGTGGAAGTTTCCAGAATATCTAACGCTACACAAAACAATGACAGGTGATGAAAAATATGTTCGAAAGTCTTTAATACATCATCTATTCAATGGAACATTAGATGACATTATATCGGAATTGACATCTGCTCAAATAGAATTTATAGATACTGTAAAGACTGAAATTAAAAATATAAGTAATTACTATTCGTCGTCTTTGATTTCTATTTATTTTGAGGGAATGTCTCAGAAAGAATTTGCTCTAAGTATAAATAAGTTTAGAGGAAAATATCCATTCGATGGATATATGTTTCTTTGGTTTAAGGATAAAATTTCTTTCTATGATTTTCTTATTAAAGGAAATACCTACGAAAAGAATATGGACTTCTTTAAAGCCTTATAGAATAAAAAACACTTTGTAAAAAAGTTGTATTGAAATAATATACAATAATTATGGAAGATTGCCAGAATGGTTATTGGGAGACACTGCTAATGTCTTGCCGCTTATGCGACGTGCAGGTTCGAGCCCTGCATCTTCCGTTTGAGAGGAATACATGAATATAATTACGATTGATCCATCGATTTCAAATAAAGATACTGTGGTTACTGCTTTTTCAAATTATGGATGGGAAGCTCTAAACACTACCAAAGAGAGCGCATCGTCGATTGGATGGAGTTTTAATATTTCTTTAAAAAAAGGAAAGCGCTCGTTTAGATGTTATTTTTATAAAGGTGGAAAGCATATTAGTATTTACAGCTCAACTGTTCGTTGTGATTTGGTAGGAATAAGTATTGACAAAGCTACCGATTTAATAACAATCGATTTGGATATATTTGATAATTATTATAAAGTTCTTGATGAAAAACATTTGAAAATGGTAGAAGGTAGAAGAGAACTTAAATTTAAAAATCAATTATGTATTCCTTATGTTGAAGGTAGATTAGAAGAGTTAGGTGCTAAAATTTTATCCACGAATAAAATGGGACCTAAGTCATTTCAGATTAGATTTAATTCCACAATAGATACACGTAGAATTAACGCGCTTTCTTTAAAAGCGGTTAAATATGCAGATTTTTTAGAGAAAGACTTTGAGGATCTAATATTTGACATGGACTTTGAATGTTTATGTTTACCCTCGTGTACACTTGGCAAAGCTTTAAAAATAATTAAAATGTATTCAGAGTCCGAACAAGAAATAGAAACACAATTAGTTCCTGATAGAGAAGAGCACGCGAAACTAAAGAAGCAGATACAAGAGATTAAAAAGACCATTGCTCCTTTAGAAATGAAACTATCACAAATAGGATCTAAGCTAGGAAATAAAGCCGGTCTTATTAAAGCATCTATAGATAGAAAGATTAAAAATGAAGGTCTTGATAAAGAAAACTGATAACGCTATAAAAGTCCTTACTACTATAATGAGTGATAATGGATTTTCTATAGTAGAGACTAAACCATTAGTTACAAGACTTTCATACAAAGGTCTTACTTTTAAAATAGGAACTGAGATAAATAACGGCGTTCGTCTTCATAGTTTTAAACCAAATGGAAAATGGATGATCCACACTTCTTATAAAGATGAAGTGGAGTATTCTATAGATTTTGAAAGTTTAAAAAAGGAACTTGACTGTGCTTATGAAGCCAAAGTTAATCGTGATGGATTAAAAAAAGCAGTTTATTTTCACTACAGTCTCTATCAAATATATCTTATTGGGGTTTTAAATGATGTTGGAATAGAAAAAGAATCAGTAAGGTTCTCTAATAATGATAAGAAGACAATAGAATTTGTTGTTAAAAGTGATACCGTAAAATATTGTTTTTCAATTAGGACTTATACAAATAAAGAATTGGAATCTTTTATATCATCCGAATTTAATACTCTCATTGGAAGTGTTCATATTAAAACTGGTGTAGATGGTTATTATCGAAAAGATATAAACATAACAGATTTTATTAATGACACTGTTAAAAGAGTACATGATTTACAAGTAGCTACTAAAAAAGCAGTAGATGATAGTCTTTCGAAGATGGTTCCAATAACTAAGGAAACTGATAAGATTATAGAATCTCTTAAAGCAGAATTAAAAATTAAATGCGATAAGATAAGAGATTCGTATCCAATATTAACAACGTACAAGGATGATATAAATGCTATTCTCAAATATGGCTAAAGAAAACAAAGTGGTCGTAGAGATTACTCCATCTATGAGTATTTCTGATTTAGCTAATAAACTACAGATGTATGGTTTTACATATATTCCAAATTCTAATTCTATTTGCTACAAAAGTTATTCACTTAGATTGATCTCTAATAATAATAGAATAACATTTAATAAATTTTCCGATTGTGTTCAGTATGACGCTACTGACGCTTCTACTATATTTCCTTCTGGAAGAATGACGATAGATCTTGGCAAGTTAGATTTTCATATTTCTAAAATAGAGGAGAATATAAGCAACGGAGAAGTTGTCAGAAAAGAAGCTGAATTTAAATTACAATTGTTTCTTCCTTACATTCAGCAAAAGATACTTGACGTTTATCCATATGATTCAACAGACATCGTAGTTGGAACTAAGGAAAAAGATGAAAACACTATCATGTATAGTGTTAGATCTTCTTTATATTCTTTTGGATTAATTTTGAATAAAAGACCATATAAATTTTTAGTAGAACATGATTTTGATGATTATATTCTAAAATCTGATATATTATTTACAGGTGCCGCTTTAAATGTTAAAGAAGGTACGCTAACACAATGGTTAACTTGTTTACCAACAATATTCGAAAAGTTTCAAACGATTTCGAACGAGATTAATGTTTTAGATAAACTCAAACGAAGTTTAACAACAGAAGCAAATGAAAAAATATTGTGTTTGGAAAAACAAAAGGATGAAATCAAAGCAGCCCTAAAAAATAATATAGCAGAGCGTTGTGTGTTGAGTCATACGCAAAATACCATGAATGCGTTCATTAAAGATTTGTTTTAATCGTTGTACGGAAAAAATTAAAAATCATTTTACATATCGCTAAAAATCGCTAATATAAAAAAGTAATCAACGAAGAAAAGCAAAAAACTTTCCGACGATGATTATAAATAGTAATAAGTGATGTGCCGCTTTAGCTCAGTTGGTAGAGCAACGCATTTGTAATGCGTTTGTCCACGGTTCGAAACCGTGAAGCGGCTTGAGATAAATAGATAATGGAGAGGTAAAGCGTAATTGGCTGACCGCCACGGTCCTGAAAACCGTTGTCCTAACGGGCTTGTGAGTTCGAGTCTCACTCTCTCCGCTTACTACCGATGCTGACTGGTTACAGGCTTGTGCCTCATAAGCACGATGATCTGGTTCGAATCCAGACTTCGGTATCTTTGACATTTTGATGATATATAAATGGAAGTTAGATATCCATGTAGTAATGACTTACTATAAAACTAACGGTATGGGGTCATAGCTCAGTTGGTAGAGCGTCGCCTTTGCAAGGCGAATGTCAGGGTTTCGACTACCCTTGACTCCACTTTTGAGTAGTGATAGAATAGGGTTACTTCTTACTGTTAATTTGAAATCGACACCCTATTCAACTGTTCTCTCAAAATTTTTAATGCCCGATTAGCTCAACGGATTGAGCAACGGATTTCTAATCCGTAGATGAAGGTTCGATTCCTTCATTGGGTACTTTGTAATGGCGATAGATAAGGGTTTCATCTAACTAAAATAGAAGCCATACACCTTTATCGGTTTATTCCTTACAATTTTTGTTTATTTGCTCGTTAGCTCAATTAGTGAAGCAACTGACTATTAATTAGTCGGTCGTAATATTGACTTTTACCGGAATAGCTTTTTATGAATTTTATTATAAAAATGCTAAGAAAAGATTGAATGAGGATTAGCTCAGTGGTAGTAGCAATCGACTGTTAATCGATCGGTCGTTGGTTCGATCCCAACATCCTCAGCTTGACTACATGGTAGTCAACGGGTAATCATAAGAACACTCGTTAAGTGTTTTGAGGGAGCTACTACTTTAACGAATCCCTTGAGTTTTTGGATATTGTTCTCATAACTTTTGTTAAAATACAAGTCCAATCTATGTTCAAAGTGTAATGGTAGCACACCTGACAACGGGTCGGGTAGATGAGGTTCGAGTCCTTATGAACATATGTGGTAGTCGTATAAAGGTAATTACCTCTCATTGTGAATGAGAATATGTCGGTTCAATTCCGATCTATCACCTTGATGCCGAATTGAATTAAAAATGAATTTAGATTTACTAAAAATGTATTAACTTAATTAAACGTTTAGATCATCGTCTTCTATTTTAGATATGTTTGATATCGGTCTACTTGATATTACTCGCATTATAGAAAATGGAGAGAATCTTCTCCATTCGCCAACGTTTAAATCGTAATAAGGTTGATACTTTTTAGTTCTTGCGGTGAACTCATCTACTTTTGGAGCAGGCATACGAAATTTCTTTCCTTTGCTCCAATCTTCTTTTGGGATTCGATCTTGATTAAGTGTACCTCTTGCTTGACGTATTTTACCACTTTTTGTTCTAAACACGAATGTAACTTCTGACGTCTTCAAATTATTAAGCAATGTTCCAAGTAATCCCATCACATACCTCTTGTGTATTTATCTAAAAATTATGTTACAAAATTGTTACAAAATATGTTTTCGCTTGAATTGAGTCGAATTTGCGCTATTTTTAGTAGAGCTACAAATACGTTTTAACAAAACGCGGAAAGGTGTAAAGATGAGCGAACCACTAAGACTAAAAGTTTCGGACATAAAGATCACACCCGATGCTTTTAAGGATCTTATTGGAACTTTACGCGAAGAAACAAAGAAAGATCCTCAGCTTAAAAAAGCTTATGTGAGGACCAGATCCAGAGTTTCGCTTGAGTTGAAAAAAGAAAGAATCTTAGCAGAAAATCCAGAAATTCTTGATGAGATTAAAAGACGTTCTGAAGAAAAAATTGCTAAACGAAATACACGTCTTGCTCTTGTAGAAAAGGAACGTAAGCGTCGAGAAGAAATTAAAGAAGCAAGGCATCTTAGAATTCAGCAAGAATTGGAAGCTAAAAAAAGACGAGATCAGTTTAAGATTGATCTTTTCAATGATGCTGGTGTAAGTGATAAAACGAGAGGAAGAGTTCTAAGAGCTGGTATGTTTGATAGAAGAGACGTTGGAAATAAATTAACCTCTATCAAAGCGGCAATATCTTATAAATCTGAAGATAATAAATACTTGAGTAAATGTGAAGTTGTGATGTTTGAAGAATCTGAAGATAAAACGAGAGAAATGGCTCGCGATACTTTGGTAGTTCTTTTAATTGAAATTGATAATGAGTAATGCCCTCGTAGCTCAGTTTTGGTAGAGCAGTTGATTGAAGATCAGCGTGTCCCCAGTTCGATTCTGGGCGTGGGCACTAAAAATAAAATAACTAGGAGTAGCTCAACGGTGGAGCAGTAGTTTTGGGAACTACCGGATGTCAGTTCGAATCTGACCTTCTAGATTTGCGCGGCAAAGCAATGGCTGCTAACTAGGCTCATAACCTAGTCTCTTGTGGGTTCGAGTCCCACCTGCGCTATTATGGTGGTATCATCTAAGGGTTAGGATAGTCGATTTTCAATCAACCAATCGCGGGTTCAAATCCCCGTATCACTACTTTGAAAGAGAAAGAAAATGAATAAGATTTATAATTATATTGATAGAATGAAAAATATTCCTGAAGATTTTGTTTTGATAAAACTTAGGGAATATCCAGAACCAATTCAAATATTAGTTCCAATTATAATTCTTTTTGTTATATGTTGGATTGCTCTCTAAAATAAAAATGTTTAAATAGCTCAACTGGTAGAGCGCCATCTTGCCAAGATGAAGGTTGAGGGTTCGAATCCCTTTTTAAACTTGTGTGTAAATTGAACGAATTGTTTTATCGGCTAATGGCAGGCCAGGAGACTTTGAATCTCTTAATCCAGGTTCGAATCCTGGTGAAACAACTTTAATTAAAGGGCGAGCAGTTCCAATGGTGGAACAGATGACTGTAAATCATCCGCTTAACGGCACGGAGAGTTCGATTCTCTCGTCGCCCACTTTTGAGTAGTGTTAGATAAGAGTTACTTCCATTATAACGGACGAGATCTGGGTTCAACTCCCGGCGCCGGCTTTTGATGCTGGTGTGGTCTAATGATAGGACACGTAAAACACTTTTGTCGTTTGTTCTCTCAAATAATATTGTCCGATTAGCTCAGTTGGTAGAGCTACTCCGTTACATGGAGAGGGTTGCAGGTTCAAGTCCTACATCGGACATTTTTCCATAGTGTTAGATAAGAGTTACTTCTTTTTCTGAAAATAAAGACTATTTGGTTCGACTCCAAAACGTTGTAGAAATATAACGGGCAGGGTGCAGTAAACGACTTTTATCACTTGTTCTTGGAAATATCTTTTTGGTCAGATGGTGAAATTTGGTATACACAAAGTTTTCAAAAAACTTCACTTAATCGTATGTGGGTTCAACTCCCACTCTGACTACTTATCAGACAAAGGTACGCTTATTATTTAATTATATATTAACTTTGTTAATATATTTTAGTGAGGTATTAAAATATTATAACACACCTCCCGGCTTTTGTCTGATAAATCGCCCCGATAGCCCAATTGGTAGAGGCATTTGCCTTAGGAGCAAACAAGTGTTGAGTTCGAATCTCACTCGGGGTATATGTTTATTGTAGAATAGTGTTTATGCCGTCGTAAGAGTAATTCTTACGAAATAAGTGATGTGGATTTAGGCCAGCATCGAAACTATTTTGTGCGAGAGAGTAACGCACTATATTGGTTAAACACCGATTGAAAAATTAAACTCTCAAATTTATTGGATCGATAGCTCAATTGGATTAGAGCAATTCCCTGTCGAGGAATAGGTCCCGGGTTCAATCCCCGGTCGGTCCGCTTCAATAGTTGATTACGCAAATTGGTTTAAGCAAACGTTCTGATAAGACGTGAGTAGAAATGCTCTTGCTGGTTCGAGTCCAGCATCAACTACTTTTAGGAACATAACACAATTGGTAGTGTAGCGGTCTCCAAAACCGTTTAGAGAAATCTATAATCTTGGTTCGAGTCCATGTGTTTCTGCTTTATGAATATATTTCTATTTCTAATGAATGGACTATGTACGGTTATCTTCATTGAAAAGATAATTCGTTTGTATAAACAGGAAAGATTATTTTGGTTAAATCTTTTAATCGCGCTTTTGATGACTTCGGCGGTTGCTGATTTTTTAAAGAGTGTTGTTAAAATTATTCTAATTGGAGAAATATGAGTCTGGATAGAAGAATAAAAGATGAAATTAGAATGAAGAAACGGGCAGAGAAAAAAGCAAGAAGTATTCATTCTAAAGGATACGTAGTCGAACTAAAAGAAATTGGTAAAACATATACCTCACATGGTGCTTTTTGTTCTTGTATGATGTGTGGAAATCCTAGAAAGTATTTCAACGAAAAGACTATTGCTGAGAAAAGAGAAGACGAACGTAGTCAGATAGAAGAATAACCTAATGACGAGGTGGCTGAATGGTTGAAAGCAGCAGACTGCAAATCTGTAGGAGAAATCCCATTGGAAGTTCGAATCTTCTCCTCGTCTTATATATCATCAAATGTTAATAAGAAAGAGGAATAGGAGAAATCTTGTTCCTCTTTTTTCGTATTTAATATTTCGGAGTTGACATGAGTTATAAATGGATAATACCAGAAGGCGGTCGAATATTAATATGCGCTGGTAATGAGTGCCATTATCTTAGACCGTGTGCGAACTATCATCAGCCATGCCCGCATATTGATAAGGTGGCGGAATCTCTCGGCTTTGTAAGAATTCCAGTTTTAATATTGTTGTCTTATTATGAACAGATTAAGGATTATAGTGAAACAAGAAATCGTTAGTCAGCTAAATGATGCGACTGTACTATTACACAAATTAAAAAGGAATTTAGAACATTTACAAGAATCTTACAATACTTCTAATTTGGACGATTTAGCCAATCAAGGACTAATAGAAGAGATTATAACAAATGTTAATCTATCGGAAGAGTTACTTTCAATATCAAAGAACTATCTACTCTAAACCATACTAAGTATGGTTTTTTTATATCCAGTCGTAAAAAATTCGGCATCTTACATGAATTTAAAATATAGAAAGTCACATTCTCGCATAGACTCTAAAAATTTTAAATCTATGCTGAATTGAATTTTTCTCTTTTTGACTCTTGACGTATTAAAAGATTCGTTGCTCTTTTATTAGCGCAAAATAAATAAGACGTTAAACAATGGAATAGAAATGAATTATATAGAAGATGATATATCCTTTGCTAGATGGTTTGAAAATATACATTCAGATAGAAAGTCTATTGATCTAAAAGGATTACAAAAAAGATATTGGTATAATATGAACGCAAGAGTAAAAACTGGATCATATAAGGCAAAAGGTATAAAAGTTATCTGGTCATTCGAAGAGTTTATACAATGGTGGAATGATAATTTTAAAAGATACGAGACGATCTTAGAACGTGGTCTAACCCCGAGCATCGATAGAATCGACTCTAAAAAGCACTACGAAGCGTCCAATTGTCGCTGGCTTCCAAACAATGTTAATAGTGCTTTGGGAAAAGTAGAATACCTTATGGTAGAAATGAGAAACCTTCAAACCTTTTTAAAAGAAAATGAAGAATGGTTAAAATAGTAATAGACATAAAAAAGGGAAGCATTTCGCTTCCCTTTTTTATTTTCCTTGATACCAACTATCAGGACATTTTATTTTTAATTTAACTGCTTCTTCTAGAAGCTTATCTTGTGCGGAGTAAAACTTTCTTCGAATTGCTATGATTACATTATCAGGAGCATTTAAATCATGCGCTCTAATAAGACAATCGTATTTATTTTTTATATCGTTTCGAAGTGGTAATAGTGAAAGTAAGTCATTATTCATCGATATTTAAAGACATTCTATAAAACCAAGAGACTGCATAACACTTCTAATATGCTTTCTTGATACGGAAGAAGTTATTTCATAGAGACCGTTTCGGATTTCTTCGAATCCGAATTCTTCCATTACTTTGTCTACGTCCGTATCTTTAAACGAGTACGTTGGATATCTTATTCCAGATTCGTATTCATTCGCTTCAATTAATCCAACACAATAATTAGTTTCTTCGTCTGGTTCATATATTGTAAAATAATGTTGTTCAATGTTCGGCATTTATTTTTTCGAAAACCTCTTTATTTAATCCTGTAGATCTACCCCATAGAAGTTCATCTTTATCAGAATGAACTTCATATAATTCTTCTTTTGGAATCATAGTCAATGCCCATTTTATGGCATCTACTAATGATTTATCTTCTCTTACAATAGCTCTTCTGGCTTTGGCATGTATTATAAATTTAGTTAATACTTTCTCAGGTATAACTGTCTTCTTAACAGTTCTAGCTTTTTTAATCTTTTGCTTACGTCTTAATAGTTTGGCTTTTCGTTCTAAGTCTTTTGCTTTGTCATTCATCGAATAGTCTTTTTTGAATCGGTTTTACTTTTTTGCCTTTTTTAGAAGGCTTATCTTTCTTCGCGAACTTTTGAAACTTCTCGGATGTCTGAGCTTTGTCTATATGATTTCTAAGATTTTTCATAACCTATTTTTGTTTTAAATGTGATATGGTTTTGATGCAGTCAGTATTTATAATAAAACCGACATTGTCCCATACTATGTCCATGATTCTTATCTGCAAATCATCTCTTGCTAACGAGTTACATATACTTTTGCTAATGCTATTCTCCATAGAATTATCAAATACGATTAAATTGTTTAATTGTCTTCTACTTAGCAACCGCATATTTAAAAAAGTGTTTCTTTAATGTAACTATTAATATCTCCCGTAATTGGTCGAAAATGATGACAATTAAAGATAACTCTTAAGATCTGTATAAGAAGATCTCTTGAAATTAATTCAGAAGAGTTTTTATCCATCAAATATAAAACTTTTTTAGCGTCAGTGCTATTTTCTAATTCAATGATTTTCATTTTATTCCCTTATTTCTAAAAAGTATTTCACACTGACGATATTCTTTCTTATCTATATATTCCGAAATTTGTTCTTTTCCATATTTATAATTTACAAATCTTAAACCAATTTCACTAAAAGAGGTTAGTAAAGTTTTAGAAAACCAATTATCTTTTTCATTAAGAAAATCTATCACTAACCAAAAAGTATATTCAAAGTAAACATTCGTCCATGCGGATGTAAAATCAATCTCTTCTATAGATGAAACAAAGGTTTGCCTATTAGTAGGAATAGCTTTGTCAATAACAGTTTTAAAATAATCAAAGGTAACATATAAAGCTAAATTGAATTTCTGTTCATCGCTCAATTTATCCCACTGATATTTTTTCATTACGGAATAAATGTATTCTAAAATCATTTTAATATTTCCTTGTCTATTCTATACACTTCGTCTGCAGTATCAGAATCCATATACATAATAGTATCACTATCTCCATCTGGTGATACTATAGTTAATTTCTTTTCGTGTTGTAAGGAATCCAACAGATAAATGGATTTTCCATTTATAGATAGCCGAACATTATGGAAGACTTTCTTTATGTCTTCCATAACCTTTTCCTTTGCAGTGGGCAAATAACAAGACTGAGCAAACGAATCAAATGCGTTTGCTTTGTACGCTCTGTATATATACACTTACATCCTCTTAAAAAAGTCTCGGTCGAAAGTGTATAAATCCATGAAGAATGGAAAATCCATATCAAATTTTCCATTTCTCATGTCCCAGCACATCGAACCAGTTTTTCCAAACCTAGTTTTTTCTATTGTAAAGATTCCAGGTCTTTCCATAAAAAAAGCATCGGAGCCATGATTCACAATAATTCGTGTATCTACCTGATGCCCGATGCTTGAATTTCCTTTTTCTTTACCAGCTTTTGTCGCGTGCGAAATAAGAACAACTGACGTATTAAACAATTTAGCTTTTTCAGTTATAAGATTCAAAACTTTTTTGTCAATGCTTCCTTTTTCATCAGGAATCATAACGCCTTGAAGAGAATCGATTACAACTACTTGATTGGTCTCGATCAACTTGAGAATTGTATACACCGACACAATGTGCGATATTTTTATTTTCTTTAATTCCAAGCGATCACATTTAGCTTTTAATTGCTGAAGACTTTCTTCATTTGAAGCGAATGCGGTGGAAACTCCATTGATTTCATAAGCTTCCAAGAATTGTAAAAGCCATGTCGTTTTACCAATACCAGAGTCGCCCGCGATGACAACTATTTGTCCAGGAACAAGTCCACCAGATAAAAAGTTGTCAACGCATTCTATACCGCAAGATAGATGTTTTTCTTCTACAGCGTCAATTTCTTCTACTGCTTTTGGAGTAGTCTCAATTGAACCAATAGAAAATCTTGAATCGATCATGCAGATGCTCCTTTGTTTAGAAGACTCTTCTAAATCTTATAAACAAAATATAGTAAACGAGCTAAGAAATTCAATAGATAAATGTTACTAAAATGTTTCAAATATCTAAAAATTCATCTATATCTTCAGTTGGTCCTTCTTCGTAGTAATCTTCTTCCTCTTTAATAGAGGATTCGTTCTTATCATTTGTTAAAGAAGCGGCTTCTACAATAGCGGCTCGTTCTTTAGTCCACGATTTAAACTTACTAAGAAGTGTAGTCGTTAAAGCATATATTGGAAATCTTCCGTTTATCTCGGCTAATCTAATTCTATTTTTTGTAAGAGATAAACCATTTTTTTCCATGTAGCCTATCAAAAATATCGGACCACCTAAACTATTTTTATATGGTCTGGTATAGTCAATAGTAATCCACTTATCTTTCTTCATCTGAAGAATAAATTCTAAAGATGTTGCTTTTATTATATGCGCAGCTACGTATACCATCTTCTCTTCCTTAGTTTTATAAGTAGAGAAGTCAACATACTTTTGAACTACTACACCTTTTACTCGTTTTCGTCCGAGTGGAGTATCGTCTTTACGTTCATAGGGCTTGGGTACTACCAAAGAGATGTTAGACACTTCTTCTTTGGTTATATCGCACTCAAGTAGAAGTCTATCTATTTCTGCAGATGTATTTAGAAAGTCCATGATTTCCTATAGATTTTTGTAAATGAACCAATATCGTTTTAAGAAAAACTCGTCAAAACCGAAAACTGCTATTTCTCGTGCGCGTGTATAGCTAAAATTAGTTACACAGTTATTTGATCTATCTATGCTAACCTTTCCATAAGGAGATTTTCCTTGAAGGAAGCGATCATCTTTTATAGATATATTGTATATTGGAATGGTGCTTAAATCTCCGCACATCCCATGACCATCTGCTACTACGACAACATTCGAAATATTCAGAAATGTTAACAAGCATTGTTCCGAATATTCGAATAGTTTCATACCACAATCTTTTTTAATTCGTCTTCAGGATCAAGATATATGTGATTGGTAATAATCTCAACATCATTAATCCAATCTGCACGAAGAACCATTTCAGTGTAGAGTTTAACATATTTATTCTCGTGCTCGGTGTAAAGGAATGCTTTGGAGTTGTTATCCAGCATTTCAAACATCTCTTTAGCCAGAGACTCTTCTATAATGTTATTCTTTTCTACATCCCACAATGTGCGGAAAAAGAACTTCTCTCCTAAAATTTCATTGCGGTGACGATTCATGAATAGACGAAGACAACCGGGGTATTCTCCATCATTCTTTCCATATGATCCACCACGCGTATCAAGCGCGGAAAGTATCTTAGTAAGTAGTTCTTCTTTCTCCGATGAGAAGAAGAAAATATTATGATACTGATACTTTGAATGTAGCCATGCCACGTATAGCTTTGTCTTTGACATAAACTATTCTTTCTTTTTAGGGTGATGTAACAAGTTAGTTTCTATTTTAATTTTCGAAAGCAATTTTAATTTTTGTTTGGATCACAACCCATGCTCTACAAGATATATTGGATTCTTAGCTTTCATGCTATATTTGTAGGAGAAATCTCTAATAATTATTCCCTCTCTTCTAGGATGAGAACCAATTGCAGATAAACCATCTGAATACTTAAGAACTTCATCTACTGTATCAGCTAGTTTATAATTATCATTTACTATTGGTACCATCTCAAATCCATGCTGAGCACAGAAATCTTTAGTCTGTTCAAAGTTTAATATAGAGTGATTCGTAAGATTCCACACTTCAAATACATAGAACTTCTTTTCAGTTAATCCATATATATTTTTAGCAGCGCATTGAATTTCTGGTCCACAGTGTTCTCCACGTATAAACCATTCTCCACCGATGTCTCTAACTTTCTTATCGTAACCCAACCGTCTTATAGACTTTACTACAGGATAATCTTTATCTCTAATGTATCTGGTATGTGAGCAAACACCAACTATCCTTCTGGTCCAAAATAAAAATGGAACCTTTTTAGTAAAAATAGAAACGTTCTGACCTTCTAACTTTTCAGTAGCGATTAATCTTTCAGTACCTATTTTATTCTTTACTATTGAGAATATCTGTTGTATGTTATTTTCATCACTACGGGACGGAAGAAATGATGGCCATGTTCCGCCCACTTTAAACATTTTTTTAATCTTACCACGTGTCCTTCTATACCATGAGAAGCGCATAAACACGCTTTCCAGCTTGCTGGAGACACGTTCGACGTTGCTAATAGATTCGTCATCGTCTTCTATCTTTTTAATTCCAAGAAGCTCGGTAACATCTTTTCCAACGCCCGGCACAAATGTTTTATAAGGACTTGTGTCTGGAAGGCGCGCTATAGTATTTGTAATTAAATCTAATCCAAATACTATTCCTAGAGAATAAACTCCTATCGAATTAAACTTCATAGTTTTGATCTTGAAGTTTTTGGATCTTAGGAATTCAAACTCGGGAGCGGTACTTGTTGAAAGAACCTCGTCAATCTTTTCTTGTATTGGTGCTCTATCAAGTTTTGATGTTGATTCTAACTGCTTCTTAAGTGATCGTAGTTCTATCTTTTTTTCTTGAGAGAGACCATCTGGAAGAATAGAATCGATCTCAATATAAACTACTAGATCGTTTGGTTTAAACGCATTAGACTTTTGGACAACTACGTCGTAGTCTAATACGGTACACATTTCTACTTTTTCTGCGCCAACTATAGGAGTTATCTTTTTAACTAACTCCAGGTGAGCTTGTGTTCTCATTAATAACCTTAACCTTATTATTTCTTCTTATTTTAAGTTCGGACACGGCTTGCGCCAATAATGTTAACTGCCTAATACTATCTGTACGATAACTATCCATATTACTTATATACTGAGACAATTTATCAATTGCCTGATCTAGATCCTCGATTGGAATCATACGGATAACTTTTCTTTTAGAAGTCGATTAACCATAGAGAAATCCAAACTTTCATTCGTATTCTCTCTAATCCACTTCATGGTCGTTCCCATATCTTTTATAGTTTTTGCGGAGGTGCTATTAATGGCATTCTCCACAATTCTTTTTGTCTCTTCCTCGGAAAGAGAAACTGGAAGATATTCTTCAACAATCTTTAGTTGACTTGCCTCTTTTTCAACTAGATCGTTTCTTCCACCTTTATTGAATAGTTCTATAGAGCATTTAAGCTTTTTAACCATGCGCTTGATGGCAATAAGATAGTGCGAATCATTCACATCTTCCTTTGCTTCTATAGCAGCATTCTTGGCTTCGGAAATTAAATTCCGAAGAGTGAGAACCACTTCTTTATTTCCAGCCTTCATAGCCACAACTAAATTGTGATTTATGACTTTAATCAACGACGTTGCCATTACTTGACCTTTCCAATATATACATTTCCTGCCGCATTTACAGATTCTCCAGTGAAGCTTCCATGAATAACGATATCGGACTGTGATTCGATATTTCCAGAGAAGTCACCATTTACGGTGAACGCTCCACCAATATCGACATTGCCAGTAATCATTTGCGCCGTAAGATCTTCACCCGCATCCACATCACCAGTTACAGATCCACCTATGGTGATGTTATCTCCGGCATCGAGATCACCTTCCACATTACCATTTATAGTGATTGATTCTCCGGCGTCTATATCACCTTTGACACTACCACCGATGGTTGCGGATTTATCTGCAGACACATCGCCATTTACATCTCCAGTAATAGATACGTCCGCACCATCCACAGATCCTCCTACATTTCCAAATGTTACTACTACTTTTCCATCTGTGCTAACGCTACCACCGACAGAGGTACATGTAACATCTCCAGTAGTTTTAAGATCTCCACCAATACTTCCACCGTTAAAGGAAATATTTCCTTTTGCGGAAATGCTTCCAGAAACATCGCGGCAGTTTAGATCGTTACCAGAGGAAGCATTTCCACCGACATTTTCACATTTGATACTTCCACCAGCAGTAGCATTTCCAGTGATAGAAGAACTTACCGTGATATCGCCAGTCGTGGATAGATCTCCACCTACTACGTTAAATCCTGTAGCAGTTCCTTTAGCAGTAACGCTTCCTTTTACTTCCGAACAAGTAACATTTCCATCAGCCGTGATGCTACCGGAAACATTTCCCAACACGGAAACATCTTTTCCAGTGACAGATTTTGTAGATCCTGTCACATTTACGTTTCCTTTTGTGTTGACATCACCGGCAACTTTTCCACAGTTGACAGAAGCACCTGCATTTACTGATCCGCCAACATCGGTGCATGTTACCTCTTCGTTAGAAGTAACTGATCCTTTAACGGTTTCGGCTTTAACGAATCCTTGAGATTCTATATTTCCATAGACATCTCGGCAAAACACATCCCCGTGACGAATGATTAGATTGCCGATTGGACCTTCCCATTTTACATTTATGGAAGGTCCAGTAATTTCAATCTCTTCGCCGGTTTGTGTGGAGATTTTTACAGATTCCTCAAATCCTGGAATCTGAAACTGAACACCATCAACAAATACGTCTTTGTCGGTAACAACGACATTTTTGTTTTCTGTTATTATTTCAGTTTTAGAATTTCCAATCGTCAGGAAACTCTTTGCTACGGTTTTTAGAGACTGCAACATTCTTGTTCTTTCTGAAGAATTAAAAAGAAATCTTCTCTTGTTTGTTATATTTTAATTTCTTTTTGTAAAAAAGCAAAAACGAAATAAAAAAAGAGGCGACTAAACATCACCTCTTCATTTTAAACTATTACTTCTTAACGTGCTTATGTTTCACTACAGTAGCAGCGATAGCTTTCTTAGTAGTGTCTACCTTTTTAAGGGTATCAACTTTCTTAACAGTATCGATCTTCTTAATCGTGTCTACCTTGGTAGTAGAATCTACTGTAGAAGTATCTGCGGTCTTGTTACACGCAACCAAAGCAATAGCAGCTACTGCCAAAAATATAATTTTCTTCATCTTTTATCCTTTGCTAATATTCTTTTTAATATCGTTCCAAGTATTATACTTGACGATCTCTCCATTTTCGAAGACAGTTTCCAAAAGATTAGTTTCTCCTTCCGGAATACTATCTTCTCTGACAGTGTGAAATACACCATTCTTTAGATACACTGCTTGTTTTCCAAGCTTAGACATTTTGCCTGGATCCGTAATAGGATCCTTGTAGACATCAATCCATTTGCCGTCAACTTTAGCAGCATTACACTTAATCGCGAATTTGTGGGTGTCACGATTACAGTCTTGTAGTAGACCTCCACCCATACCAAATATAATATTCTTAATCGAGTAATGCCCATACTTAACAACTGCTTCCAAAATGTTGGTATAAGTATGAACATTAATTCCATCAGCGTAGATTACTCCAACATGTGGATCAAGAACCTTGTATCCTTTTTCGTTTACCGTTCCACCAAACCCATTCCAGAGAATATCCATAACCTGCTTAGAAATTGATGGTGGATCTCCCGAATCTGGGCGAACGACAACCTTTCCTTTTCGAGCGAGAATCTTGTCCTTGATGGAGACCAAAAATTCCGTAGCTTTGAAGATATCATACGAATCGGAAACAAGAGACACGATTGCTTCGTCAGGAGCAGTATCTATAAATTTCTCCATAGCTTCATATTCGTGCTCTCTACCATGAATAGTTGTTGTAGAATGCTCTGTAGCAAACACCGATAATCCGATAGGTCCATCATCGAAGGAAGCACCGTAATATCTACGTGCGTATACAATTCCTTCCAAATTATCTGTTCCTGGATCATTTGCTAAGTGAGCACATCCGCCTCTTCCAGCAGACATCTTAGTTTCCGTTCCACGATAACCAAAATCGTTTAAGAAGCATGGGCCAATCTTATCACCACACATATCTTCAAAAGACTTTGCCGCTTTACGGAAATTATACGAAATCGTAGCAACCGTAATCGGATACCACGTATTCAATAGAAGCGTTTCCGCCCAATTGGTAAGCCATGGAAGCTTAGGATCGGTATTCTCGATAGTGAACAAAGGAGTTCTAACAGGAACAATCATCCCTTCTGGAAGAGACTTGATTCTAAGAGGAAGCTTTCCACCATGAACATCTATAATGCGTTGCCAACCTTCACGGTTGAAATATTCCTTGAATCCACCAACTTGCGTGATGAAATATTCCGCGTCATCGATCATCCACTGCTCGATACGAATTCCTTCGAAATGATCCATGAGAATCATCTGAAGACCAATGTATTCGAGTGTGTCTGAGTATCCTCCACGAGCTTCGAGGTAAGAGCATACATGCTCTGCAGTAGCTGGATATTGAAGCCAGTGCGTACACTTATAGAAATCCGTAGCGAGAATATTGTTATCTCTACTTACGTGACTTGGTTTATCTTGTGTGAACGGATTCATTACTTTTCTTTCTGTTTAAATGTTTTCCGAGAAACATTATAAAATAACTCTTTTTTCAAAGTTCAAACATATTTTTTACATCTTCCGAATCTCTTTTATAGTAACATACCAAAGTCTCTATATAATCTTTCGAAAAAGACAAATCGGTTTTGTGAATTGTGTATTGTAAATGAAATCCTCCAAAGCTAGTTAGCGAGGAAGTAAACTCCTTAGAAAATATAAAATCTATATTAGATTCGGTATCTAACTGCTGCATATTATGAGATAATATCATCGACAGATTAATATTGTTGTGATAATTATACGCACATTCTTTATTACAGTACTGAGCGTGATATAACTTGGAAAGATAATCATATTTAATACAGTGATTATTTATTTCTTGATTTTTAACATCAGAAATTCTTGAAATTAAGAAGTCTCTAATCGATTCCATCTAATGTCTTTTTCAGTTCTAGCATCCATAGTGGAACACTAGGATGGGTTCTCTTTTCGATTTCATCGATATACCATTTTAAGAAATCTACATAGTTATCATCGGTGATTTTTGTAACTTTTATACCATCTACACTTTTTATGGTATATGATCCATAATTTTCATATATGGTAAATAGGGAATTGGAACCTACAAATGTTCCTATATTTTCGTAGGAATTAAAGCACCAACTATATTTTCCAATAGTTCTTTTAACGTATTCTTCAAAGATCGCTTTAGATGTTATTACGGATTCAGAAAAATTGTTATGCAGAGTAGATAGAACATTTTCCATGAAAACATCCCTAACTATCTTTTTGTTTGAGATACAAGGAGCGTCTAATTCTTTCCGAAGTTCAACATTATTCGCGCTAAGATATATTAGATAGCGATCGTCACCAACTACGAAACAACCTTTATAATTATAGGATACTTTAAAAATTCCTTCTTCCGATAAGAATTTTAATGTGGAACCTTCTCGTCTAATGGTATAGAAAAGATTATTCCTATCGGTCAAGTAAAGAATGTCTTTATTCCATAGCGATTCGACGTGATCTTTTACGAGTGGATCGTTCGAATATTTTAAGTTAAACCACCATTTTGTAATAGAGATCATTATTTTTCGTCTAGCTGTGATTTAAATTTAGCAAACTTCTTATCTAAGAGTTCATCCATATAGTTTTCATCGCAATCTCTTAGATTTTCATACAGTGTTATATATAGCAATTTCAAAAAGTATCTATAATGCTCGGCAGTGATACGACCTCTATCAAAATGAGAAGACGCAACTATAGCATTTAGAATGGCATCTTCTATGGTATCAAGTTCATAATCGTTTGTATCGAAATCTTGATTCGTAAAATTGTACAGCATCTTAATTCCTTCAACGCATACCACAACATCTACAAGTTCAGAATGATAAGCGTCGAAATCCAAATGCTCTTTTAGTATTTCTTGAAGAGCTTCTGCCAATTCTTCTACAAAGCATAGAAGCTGACGAGATTTTCCCTCTATATCAAGAGATCTATTAATTGTTTCTAAATATTCCGGCTTTAAAGAATTATCTTTAAACTGAAGTATATCTTTTATCATCACAAAATCCTTTTATATTAACAGATTATCGAAGTCTTCTAATATTTTTTCATCGGAAGCATATCCTATATATGGAGCACATGTATCAAGATCTTTCTGATCTATATTACATATTATTTCAGACACGCATTCCGTACGTTCTAACTGGTATGCTATCAAATTAGACACTACCTGAAGATTCCTATTAGGATCTCTTTTTAATATATCGACTGGGTAAATTGGTCTGGAAATTAAAAATAACTGCTTACATATAGTGCTAATGGCACTCGATGGAAGAGTGGCCATTTCTATAATAATGTTATCATCTAGTGGAATATCTTTTAATATCTTTACTATACCACTATACAAATATGTAAAATTAAACTTGTTTATAGCTTTAATCAAAGGCCAATTGTCGTCCATCTCTTTGTCCGAAAACATTGTTTCGAACATCCGGGCGGAGTCATATACACCATTTGTCAATGGATCGACATCAAGTTCAAGTAAAAAATCAGAGAGATTTTTTAAGTACGTCGAATCTTTTATCCATTCTTTAAAAATATCATCTGAACTTATTCTGTGAAAATTTCTATGTGTTTCTATTAATTTTGAAACGTGAGTTTTTCCAGAACCAATTATTCCAAATATACCATAGATATTTTTATGGTATATAGTTGTCGATGGGTCTATCATATTTTGTTAAATTCCTTAATGCTGAAGACGATATGTGCTCATATTCGGCATCAGCAAAAATATAAATTATATTTATTTCAGGAAGCAATTCTCTCAAAAATCGTTCCTGTACTTTTTCATATTCTAAGTCAGTAGAATTTCTAATTCCTTTGACTATGGTAACATTGTAATATTTTGAATAATGTGTGTATAAATCGGACAGCATTCCATAAAATTCTATGCCTTGATAGTTTCCATATGGTCGTCTATCATAGATGCTAAGTTCTCCAAATTCAGCAACGTCCATTTTGTCGGCGTTTAATCCTTTGGCTATAATAACCTTATCAAACATCTTATCTATCTTATCAGCAATAGATTTATGACCAATATGATAAGGATTAAAAGAACCAGGATATATTGCCGCGCTTGGCCTATGTGACTCCAATATACTAATATACTGAGCCGCAGCTGGCATAATCATTAATTCTCTTACGATCCTAACGTGCTCTTTTAAAAAATCTTTCCAATCATAACGATTGTATTCTTTCCATATAGCTTTTCCATAATCTATATAATCTTTAACATTGGTAGATGTGAATAAAGATCGATCGATCCTAGTAAACATATTGTCAATCTTTAGATCTTTTGTGTCCAGTATATACTGAGCAGCAGCATCTATTATATCCTTTGAGAGAATAGACGTATTGTTTATCAATAGGTCATCTCTCATAAATTGAACAGACTTCTCTTCATTATTGGAAGAGTATGGATCATAAACAACGTCGTGATAGATAGCCGCATATAACATTGCTATCTGATCAGGTGTACCCAATCCATAAGAAACAACCCTAGTAAAAACTTCCTGAAGATGCTTTAAACCATGCCAATAGCGATGCGGTTCCGAATATGCTGATATAACATTATCCGATAGTATCTTTCCATATACATTAGTCTGAGCTTTTATTAGAGCCGACGCAAATCCAGGATATAGTTCTTTCATATTTAACC